>Ga0307486_1000028_pt1 | contig 159205 bp, 145 predicted proteins | sample CBIW02metaG_FD_203663 | JGI IMG/M metagenome (GOLD analysis project Ga0307486, IMG submission 203663) | Sea-ice brine microbial communities from Beaufort Sea near Barrow, Alaska, United States - CBIW 0.2 | ecosystem: Environmental > Aquatic > Marine > Coastal | place: USA: Alaska | collected...
AGTTACCTGCAGCAGATACCCAGTTATCTGCATTTTTTTGCATGTCCAAGATTTCATCAGCACTAGCTACACCAGTAGCAGCTAATGCCATCATTGCGATTGATAATGTTTTCAGCTTCATTAAAAAATTCCTCTATTATGTAGTTTTTTTAGATTTTACTCATCGATGGTATCCATCTTTGTTCAGACTGAGAGAGAACTTTATTCCGGATCTACCTGACAATCATTAGGATTCACTCCTCGAATAACTAGGAGCTACTCCTATCTAAATTAAAAAACATAGCTAACAAATTGTTTATTAATGATATTAAGTGCATTTAAACCAAAACGTTAATTATCTATAACTTCATATTTCATTGCGAGTCTCACAAGATCTACTGAAGATTGAATTTCTAATTTCTGTTTCAGCGATGTTTGATAATTGGCTACCGTCTTTTGACTAATGGTCAGCATTGTTGCAATTACATCCACTAGATGACCTTCAGCCAACAATCTAAAGACCTCGAATTCTCTTGCGGTCAATCGTAACATTGGATTATCACCAGCACCCATATTCTGCAATGCGATTTTATGGGCCATTTCTGCATTTAGATAACTTTTCCCGGTCATTACTTGTTTAACTGCAGTCACAAGCTCTTGTGCCTCACCGGACTTTGCAACATAACCGACGGCACCCGATGTCATAGCTTGCACGGCAAAAGTTACATTTTCATGCATCGAAAACATAATCACCTTAGCTTTTGGGTATTTTGTAATGATCCGACGAAGCGCCTCTAAACCGCCAATGCCCGGCATAGACATATCCATCACCATTACATCAGGTTCAAGTTCTGAATATAATTGATAACCCTGTTCACCACTTTCAGCTTCACCGACAATCTTTATGTCTTCACTTCGTTCTAACAATCTCGCGATGCCAGATCGTACAACTGCATGATCATCGGTTAACATGACTCGAATGTTCGTCATTATTTACTTTTACCTTTAATTGGGACTTCTACAATAATCTTCATGCCTTTACCTGGGCTAGAGTTCAAGGTCATATTCCCTAACAAACTATCGACGCGTTGTTGCATGCCTTTCAAGCCAAAACCTTTAACTTGTCTAGTCAGATCACAGCCCTGGCCATTATCATTGACCGTAATTTTTATTAAACTATCCATGGAATCTAATGAAATGCTGACATCAATTACTGATAAGCCTGCATGCCGACTAATATTGGTTAATCCTTCTTGCACAATGCGGTATATACTCAGTTGGCTGGCATCATCCACGCCAGTAAAGTCAGCTTTACACCGAAATATTATACTCGCTTGAGGATGACGTAATTGCCAACTATTTATCATTTCAGCAATGGCTCCCCGTAATCCAAACAAATCAAATTCTGGTGGACGTAATCGCTCTAACATTGACCGGACAATGTCTTTCATATCACGACCAATTTTAGCAATTGCTTCAGCACTAGACTGGGTATCTGGCAAATTCTTTGCCGTTTTGATGAGTTCTGCTTCAAAACGAATTGCTGTTAAATGCTGGCCTAATTCATCATGTAACTCAGCCGACAATCGTCGTCGCTCTTCTTCTTGTAAATGAAGTATTTTATTATTTAGATCATGCACTTTTTGACTAGAATGTTGTAAATCTTGATGAATACCTTGTAAATGTTTAGGCAGACGAAGCAAATGACTCATTCGAAATAGGCCTGATGAGTTTGAGCGACCTAGCTCGTCCTCTTTATTAACCGCTCTCAAAAAATCAACCACCGGTTTAATGAATATTGAAATAATAAGCGATAAACCAAATGAAATCAGCATGAACAAGACCATTACAGGTGTTAACGCTGATAAGGTTTTATACCAAAGGTCACGTAATTCACTATCACTATCGGCACTCACTATAATTTTTCCTAAGCGCATACTCCCGCTTTCTATATGACGAGACGTACCTACAAGAGGTTTGAAAAAACCCATCAGCAGTAAGTGTTTTACCTTGTCAGGAATTTTCAATGTTGAATAATGAGTATCTTCGTGGTTACTTGCTATGCGATTATCGTTACTGTCGTATAATTCAATATTGATATATTTAATATCATCAAATTGTTCTACTTTAAACAAGTTTAATTCTTGTTTGGCGACACCTTCAACAAAAGGATAGGGGCGTATAATTTCAATTGGTGTTGCACGCATTAATTTGATTTTAGCGTCGACTATCTGATTCGATAATTCAAAATTCCTAACTACTTCTTGGCGAACATAATCGGCTGTTGTGTAGAGAATATTGAAAGATACAATAATGAAAATAATGGTAATTAGAACGAAAACGATCAAATTTAGACGAAGTGTCAAACTCATTTATAACTCTGAATAAATCATTAAAAAATCAAACTCAACAAGAGACTAAGAGTGACCCATCATACGATAGGTATTTGTTTTTGTCTTTATTAGTATAGTGAATGCGACAAGATAAGTACTTTAATCGACTATAGAATGACCATGACACCTTTTAGACTTTTTAGTAGTGCTAGTGACCTGTTGTAGTGTTATTTCGATAAATTGTCGCTAACCTCGATAAACTTTAGATGTTGCATTGTTATGATCATCTGTTGCCTGTTCCAACTCTATCATCCACTTTGGAACGGCCTTAAATATAGTTTTGATTAAGGCATTTATATCATCATTAAAGTGTGATCGACAGATAACTCAGCGAGTCACCGTACTCGTGAAAGAATTAATCCATCCATGGCTTAATTCCACTCCGTGCGTTGACGACCATTTGCCTCCGACGTCCTCGTCGCCTCGCTAACGCTTTGGCTCTCAAACCACTGACGGGGCGAGTATGTAATAACTGCACTATTCTTCGCTACGCTACGAAAGCTGCTGTTATTACCTGCCCCTACGGAGGGCTTGCACTACTTACTCGCTATCGCGTCGTTCCATCTAGTGCGTCGAATGAGTTCATACAGTAAATCTGGATTTGCTAATTTAAAATTACGTTAAGATCGTTCGAGACATGTCCTATGATTTTTTTAACAATTCAATCATTGCTTTAAATTTATTTAACAGACAAGTAGCTTATTCAATTATTCTTTGTCCATTTTATTAGTAAATCTTTTGCAACAATTGAGGCACATGATTATTGTTTAAGCTTAATTTTTCTACTAAAATTAACTAATGCAGTGTGAAGATTCAATTTCTTGATAACACTTTTTCTTGCAACATCGACTCGTTAGTTAAAGTCGAACATTTATAAATTATCTCAAACAAATCTCGACTACATTTTAAACACATTGACATGTTCTCCCCACAATTGGCTAAATTGCCGATGTGCTATAGATGGGATGGCACTACTCCAAAACTCAACATGACCCGCTCCACTATTTTTTGACAGTAAATTTGCCATTTCTAAGCGGCGACAGGTTTCTTTCGCAACTGCAAAATCGGTATTTACAATCTGTATTTTCGGCCCAACGATGCTTTTTATCATCGGGGCTAAAAAAGCGTAGTGAGTGCAACCAAGTACAATATGATCAACACCTTTTTCTAAAAGCGGCGTTACATATTTTTTAATGAGTGCTTCTGTTTCTATACTATCGAGACTTAAAGCCTCGACTTGCTCCATCAAACCTGGGCAAGACTGAACTTCTATTTTCACATTGGTAGAAAAAGCGTTTGCTAAATCATTAAATGACACACTCTTAAGTGTTTGAGCTGTCGCGAGAACACCCACAATCCCAGTTTTAGTACTAAAAACCGCAGGCTTAACGCCGGGTTCAACACCGATTATCGGAATGTTGTATTTAGAACGAAGTGCTTTTATCGACGAAACTGTTGCTGTGTTACAGGCAACAACAATCGCTTTGACATTTCGTTGGATTAAAAACTCACTAATTGCGAATGCTCGTTCGGTTATATACGCTTCTGACTTTTCACCGTAAGGTGCATGAATTGAATCGGCGACATACAGAAGATCTTCGTTGGGGAGTTGTTGATGAATTTGACGTGCTATCGATAAACCGCCGATACCTGAGTCAAATATGCCAATAGCGTTTCCATTAATCATAATGTGTCAGGTATCTTTTTAATTGTGTTCAGCAATTGTAATGAGTAACGGATCTAATAAACTATAAATAACTAGCATATTAAACGACGTTAACTAACGACTACGTTGAACGATGCCCATCATTTTATACGTTAACATCGCAGCAGCAAAATCATAGGCATGAAATCCTTTAATGGGTGCAAATTCCATAATATCAAAACCAATTATTTCACGTTGTTTGGCAACAGATTCAAACAAACTTAATGTTTGATACCAACCTAAACCACCAGGAACTGGCGTTCCGGTTGATGGAAATACGGAAGGATCTAAACCGTCGACGTCAACTGTAAAAAAGACTTTTTTCGGGAAATCGTCTGGTAATGTGATGGTATTAATATTATTCGGCACTAATTCATCGGCATCTTGATAATGCACGCCAAATTGTTCGCGATAACCCATTTCTTCTTCACAATACGCACGAATACCAAGTTGATAAAGTGGAATTCCCATATCAACGGCGCGTTTCATAACTGAAGCATGACTTAATTGATCGCCGTCATAAGCTTCACGTAAATCAGCATGGGCATCAATTTGTACAATGCCAAAGTCTTTAATACCAGCCGCTTTCAGCCCTTTTAATACGCCATAAGTCACCGTATGTTCACCACCAAATACTACTGGCATTCCGCCTTGTTCAATGATTTTTTGTGTTGCAGCCGCAATATTTTCAATGACTTGCTCTGGTTCAACGCTGCAGTCAATCGTTGGGCAGGTATAAATCCCGTCATCACAAGGTTTACTTTTGCCATCCCATTGTTCTAATTGCCAAGATGCTTTTAATATTGCTTTTGGACCTAACGCAGTTCCGCCACCATAAGACACGCTTTTTTCGTAGGGCACAGGTAATACATGAAAAAATGATTTTTCGGGATCAGGTTGCTCAATTTCAGAACCTAAAAAAATCGGATAGGGTTTTACAGTTATTTCGTTCATTATGACAGTCTATTTTTAAAGTCTTCATAGCCAAAAAATTTGACTACGTTTAAGGCATCGGTGTTTGAATTCCAAATGGCAATTGCAGGTAAATGAGTACCATTAAAGGTACTCGTTTTGACCATTGTGTAATGGCTCATATCTTCAAATATCAGCCGTTGGCCAATGTGCAAAGGTTCTGTAAAGCTATAATCATCCACCACATCGCCAGCTAAACAAGTTAAACCGCCCAGACGATAAGTATGTGGTAATACACCCGCTTCAGCAGATCCCATGACATCTGGTCGATAAGGCATTTCTAACGTATCCGGCATATGACAAGTTGCCGAGGTATCAATAATCGCTTGGTTTAATTGATTCCATGTAATGTCTAATACTTCACAGCTTAAGACACCGGTACCAATGGCCACTGCTTCGCCAGGCTCTAAATACACTTGCACTTGATGACGATTAGAAAAGTCTTTCACCAATTCAATCAGACCATCAATATTATAGCCATCAGCTGTTATATGATGACCACCACCAAAATTAACCCACTTCATTTGCGGTAATAAATGACCAAATTTTTGCTCAACTGCTTTTACGGTACGTGCTAGAGGTTCAAACTTTTGTTCACATAATGTATGAAAATGTAAACCACTAATGCCATCTAAAACACTCTCATCGAGCTGTGATAATGGAATACCTAAACGAGAACCCGGTGCACAAGGATCATAAATTGGCACCGCGCCTTCCGAATGTTCAGGATTAATTCGCAAACCAAAATGCAATTCAGGTCGTTTTATCTGCGCTGCAAGACATAGCTCACGAAATCGTGTCCACTGACCGCATGAGTTAAATACGATGTGATGTGCAAATGTTAATAATTCAATAATATCGACTTCACTATAGGCAGCGGCAAACACATGCACTTCGCCACCGTATTGCTCATGACCTAACTTAGCTTCGTGTAAACCACTCGCACATGTACCGCTTAAATACTTGGCGGTTAATGGCGCTAATGACCACATTGAAAACGCTTTTAACGCCGCCAAAACCTTAGCACCACTATGATCTGCAACATATTTCAAAATGGATAAATTACGTTCAACCGCAACCTCATCAACCACAAAACAAGGTGATGGTAAACGCTGTAAATCCAGCTTAGAAAAGTCAGTAAATTGCATCTTTACATAATCCCTTTGGCGCATTCATTTGTCAAAAAATGAGTTTCATCACGATACGTTGAACTCAAGTTCAACCCACCAAAATCCTGCCTCGTCGTAGGTCGGGTTTCAATCCGACATGTTGAACTGAAGTTCAACCTACGCATGCAAAAAGCTTAATCCAGATTAAAACCATCAAGTTCGATCACTTGCCATGGCAAGCCGTATTTATTCATATCTTCCATAAAAGGATCAGGATCAAATTGTTCAATATTCCATACACCTGGACGCTGCCATTTTTTCTCAAGCATCATTTTGGCACCAATCATTGCTGGTACACCTGTTGTGTAAGAAATAGCTTGTGATTGCACTTCTTGGAAACACTCTTGGTGATCTTTAATATTGTATATGTAGACAATTTTTTCTTTGCCATCTTTCACACCTTTAACAACACAACCAATACACGTTTTACCTTTGGTACGAGGGCCAAGTGATGAAGGATCAGGTAATAATTTGGCTAGAAACTGAATCGGCACAATTTCTTGACCATTAAACATAACGGGTTCAATACTTGTCATGCCTACATTGCCCAAGACTTCAAGATGTTTCAGATAGCTATCACCAAAACTCATCCAAAATTGAGCACGTTGTAGACTTGGGAAGTTCTTGCTCAACGATTCTAATTCTTCATGGTACATACGATAGATATTGTAAGTACCTACGCCTTCCGGACAGGTAAATTCAGCTTTCTTAGACATTGCTGGCGAAGTAATAAATTGACCATTTTCCCAATGACGACATTCTGCAGTCACTTCACGAATATTGATTTCAGGGTTAAAGTTAGTAGCAAATGGAAAGCCATGATCGCCGCCATTCACATCGATAATATCCAATTGATGAATTTCATCAAAATAATGTTTGGCAACATAGGTCGTAAATACATTTGTTGCACCAGGATCAAAACCACTACCTAATAATGCGGTTAAACCCGCTTCTTTAAATTTATCGTGGTAGGCCCACTGCCAACTGTATTCAAATTTAGCCGTATCTAATGGTTCATAGTTAGCCGTATCCATATAATCGATACCTGCAGCAAGACATGCATCCATTATCGTTAAATCTTGATAAGGTAAAGCAACATTAATCACTAAATCTGGCTTTTCAGCTTTTAGCAACGCCGTCAATTCAGGCACATTATCAGCATCAACTTGCGCTGTTTTAATGGGTCTATCTAATTGAGCAGCAATGGCTTTACATTTGGCTTCAGTACGACTAGCCAACACAATTTCTGCAAATACTTCGGGTAGTTGTGCACATTTATGGGTAACGACGCCACCCACACCACCCGCACCTATAATCATCACTTTAGACATAATAACTGAGTTCCTTTAAACGATTTCTAACGTTCGAAAAATGTATAACCATGCAAACTTTCGTGAAAAGCGTGTAACACTTGTTGACGCATTGCCACTGAAATTTTGCCATCACGCACGGCTTGCTCTGCAATACGGCGGAATTGTTCTTGCATTGTTTTAGGATCGTATTCAACATAACTTAATACATCGGCAATACTGTCACCGTGAAACTCGCGAATAAAATCAAAACTACCATCTTCATTCACTCGCACACTGACAACATTAGTATCACCAAATAAGTTGTGTAAGTCGCCTAATGTTTCTTGGTAAGCACCGACAAGGAATACGCCAAGATAGTATTCTTCATTGTCACGTAGGGGATGTAAGGGCAATGTTTTACTGTGGCCATCAACCAGTGAAAACGAATCAATTTTACCATCACAGTCGCAGGTCATATCCGCTAAAACGGCGTCACGAGTTGGTTCTTCATTAAGGCGATGAATAGGCATTATTGGGAAGATCTGATCGATTGCCCAAATATCTGGTAATGATTGAAACAAACTGAAATTACCATAGTAAATATCGGACAATAATTCAGGCAGTGTTTCAAGTTCTGGTGAAATCCGTTTTGCCTCTGGTAATAACACAGCAATTTTTTCTAAAATGGCTAAGGAAAGATTTTCCGCTAACGCACGCTCACGCAACCTTGCTTGTCCTCGATGGAATAATTCACGAACTTCATCTCGGTAATAAAGTGCGTCGTTGTAGCATTCTTGCAGTTTTTTCTGCGACACATTATTTAGTACATGATACAAATTAATAATCTGATCAACACTGTCTATCGGCGCGGTGTCAGGGATGATGCCCGGTTTATGGTCACGAACGTCTAAAACGTTAAATAGTAACATCGATGAATAAGCAACTAATGCACGCCCTGATTCAGAAATAATCACTGGGTGAGCTATATCAAGTGGATCGAGACTTTCTAAAATCGTTTCTATAATATTTGAACAATACTCATCCAACCCATAGTTCATACTATGAGTGCTATTGGTCTGAGTTCCCTCATAATCCACTGCTAGACCGCCACCAATGTCAATATAGCCCATCGGGGCGCCCTCTTCGATAAGACCAGCATAAAAGCGACATGCTTCTAGTACTCCGGTACGAATATTACGTATGTTAGGGATTTGAGAGCCTAGGTGACTGTGCAACAATTGTAGACAATGCAACATATCAGCTTGTTTTAATTGCTCAAGGACTTCTAATAAAGTATTAGTTGAAAGACCAAAAATTGACCGATCACCACTGTCTGCATTCCAATGGCCTTCAACCATCGATGCTAAGCGAATTCTCACACCAATTAAAGGTTCAATGCCTAAAACACGACTGCGTTCAATGATGATAGGCAATTCAGACAAGGTTTCCAATACAAAGAAACACTTAATGCCCATTTTACGAGCATATAAACCTAAGTCGACAAATTCGGCATCTTTATAACCATTACAAATGATAAGACTTTCATGATCTTGCAACTGTGATAGAGCTATTATCAGCTCGGCTTTGCTACCTGCTTCTAAGCCGTGATGATATTGCTTACCAAAGTCTGCTATTTCTTCAATAACATGACATTGTTGATTAACCTTAATCGGGAATACACCACGATAATGATTTTGATAATCGCCTTGAACGATAGCGCGTGCAAAAGCTTCATTAAGTTGTTTAATTCGTAGATCTAATAGATTTTCTACTCGTAAAACAGTAGGCATTTCTAGCCCACGTTCTTTCATGCCTTCTACGATATCAATTAGTGGGACTTGGACCGTTTTCTCACCAAACTGAATACTGACTACAGCATTACCTTCTGGTGAAATATCAAAACAGTCGGCACCCCATTCTCGTACACCATAAAGTTTGGCACTCTGTTCTGAATCCCACTCAACTTTCGGCTGTTGATGATTCGAGTCAACAATGGAATTCATAGTGGTATGCATATGCAATTATTCTCTTTAGAAGCTGTTAAACCTGAGGATCTTCTACATTTTCACTCTAAAATGCAAAGATTTTATTTCAGCATCATCGCTGAAAAGCGTCTCATGTATTAAATAATCGGCAGATCATCTGGAACACCAGTATCTGTCGCCGGATCGAGATCAGAGTGAAAGGCATCTACACTATCTGCCACTTCGCCTGGTTGATTAAATCGTGCGATATGAAATAGCGCCTCACCCTCATTAACTAAAGGTAAATTTGTTCGACCAATTACAACGCCAGAATAAGTTGCTAGTACTGGTTTCTCTGTATTTTCAGCTCCGTAAGGTGCTGCAACCATGCCGAGCAAATCATTTTTATTTACATGAGCGCCCATCGGTACAATCATCCGAAATATACCGCTTTGTGGCGCACGTACCCAAGCACTTGATCGTGCTACAAACGGTTGTCTAATTGCTTTTTTAGTCTTTGCTCGCGCAGGTAACATGCCCAGACAACGCATCACGCCTATTACACCTTTGACTCCAGCTCTAATTGCGAGTTCGTTAAATCGCAATGCTTCACCTGCTTCATAAACAATAACCGGGACATTCACACCCATGCTGGCATGGCGAAGCGAACCTTCTATCAAATTCGAATTAACAATCACTGGTGCTCTAAAAGCTTGCGCCATTTGTTCTACTGTAGCATTCGACAAATCCGCACGAATTTGCGGCAAATTATCGCGATGAATAGCCGCGGTGTGCAAATCAATGCCATGAGTGCATTTACTAGTTACTTCGGTCATGAAAACATTGGCTAATCTACCTGCTAATGATCCCTGATCAGATCCCGGAAAACAGCGATTTAAATCTCGTCTATCGGGTAAATAACGCGTTTGATTAATAAAGCCGTAGACATTCACTACGGGAATAGTAATAAGTGTGCCCTTAATATCTTTTAATGTTTTGTCATTCCTGACCAGTCGACGAATGATTTCCACACCATTGATTTCATCACCATGAACGGCAGCTGAAACAAATAATGTGGGTCCTTTACGGCGGCCTCGAATAATCTCTACTGGCATGCTTAACGATGTATGCATATATAAATCAGGGAGTGGAACATCAACTATGACACGTTGACCTAAATTTATTTCTGTACCTGCAATCGTTAAAACATCATTTACCATATCAGCCAGTACCACGAGTTTTAGTTTTGCCTAATTTTGCATTCTTTTCTATGAAATCAATGATAAGGCCTGCAACATCTTTACCCGTAGCAGCTTCAATCCCTCCCAATCCAGGTGAAGAATTCACTTCCATGACTACTGGACCATGATTAGAGCGTAAAAGATCGACACCACATACATTCAAACCCATTGTTTGGGCTGCACGTACTGCTGTTGAACGTTCTTCAGGCGTAATGCGAATAAGATTAGCTGAACCACCACGATGCAAGTTTGAGCGAAACTCGCCTTCTTTACCTTGGCGTTTCATTGATGCAACTACTTTGCCGCCAACAACAAAACAACGAATGTCAGCACCGCCCGCTTCTTTGATAAATTCTTGAACTAAAATATTAGCTTGCAAACCCATAAAGGCTTCAATAACACTTTCTGCCGCGCCTTTAGTTTCTGCTAAAACGACACCAATACCTTGGGTGCCTTCAAGCAATTTAATGACTAACGGTGCGCCACCGACCATTTTAATTAAGTCATCGACGTCATCAGGACGATGTGCAAAACCCGTCACCGGTAAACCTATGCCTTTACGCGATAATAATTGTAAAGCCCGTAATTTATCGCGCGAACGGCTAATGGCGACTGATTCATTTAAAGGGTAAACATTCATCATCTCGAACTGACGTAATACTGCTGTTCCGTAAAACGTTACTGAAGCACCAATCCGAGGAATGACGGCATCGAACCCCGTCAAGTTTTCACCTTTATAATGCACTTCTGGCTTCATTGATGTGATGTTCATATAACATCGCATCGTATCAATAACATGAACTTCGTGATCCCTTGCTTCAGCCGCTTCAACCAAACGTCTAGTTGAATATAATTTAGGGTTTCTCGATAAAATACCAATTTTCATTCTTTTGCTCCTTCAAGATCATCTTGTAATGAATCTTGAATGTGTTCGATTAGCGTCTGGCCAGCTAGGTAAGACAGTGCAGGATTGACGACTATATTACCAGCACTCATGGCGGTGCGTCCTAATAACATTCTAAACAACATACTGTCACGATTAGTGAGTGTTGCCTCAATCGTCCATGTTTTCTTACCTAATGTCACATTGGTTTCTATCACATAACGTTGTTCTGTATGACCACCTGAATCGGTCACCGCTCGTTGGTCTGTTACTTTAGCTTCACACCACACTTCTTTGTCAGTGTTGTCTTGGTAGGGATGCATGCCAAACCTTACCCATAATTTACCTTTTTTATCAAACGGTTCAACGGCAAAGGCGTGGAGCGCAGAGGTGCGAGCTCCAGTATCTACTTTAGCTTTAATGGATGTCACACCTAAATCTGGTAAAGATAACCACTCACGCCACCCTACTACGCTGTGCGCGTTATAGTCATTCTGTTCGTTGTTTTCGGACAATATAATTTCCAATATGCATTATTGTTAATCTAAAGTTGTTTATTCCAGCCGATAATGTCATTTCAAGATTATTTATTTCGTGATTTTCATACTGATCAATCTGGATCTTGTTGTTGTAATAGTTTGGCTTTACTCTAATTTATCTAAACATTATTATCGATTATAATCCTTAAATAGTTAGCGATAATGATAACGCATAAATATGTCAAAATGACGTTGACTATGTTGTAAAAAAGAACTTTTTGTAGATTAAATTAAACGAACACCTGCTCAACGTCATGCTGATTGATATAATATTTTGTTCATCGTAGTAATATTACTGACGCTAATCTCTTTCGGGCAAACTCGTTCACATTCGCGATAATTACTACAGCTTCCAAAGCCTTGTCCTTCCATGGCTATCAACATCTTTTTAGCGCGTTGACTATCCATCTGGCCTTGCGGTAAAGATGAAAGATGACTGACTTTAGCGGCAACAAACAATGTCGCAGAGGCATTAGGACAAACGGCCACACAAGCACCGCATCCAATGCAGGTTGCTGAGTCAAATGCTTCATCGGCAACCTGTTTAGCAATGGGCATCGTATTCGCTTCTGGTGCCGATCCCGTTCTAATATCAATGTAACCGCCGGCTTGAATGATCTTGTCAAATGCGGTGCGATCCACAATCAGATCTTTAATAATAGGAAATGCCGTTGCTCGCCATGGTTCAATCCACAACTCTTTTTCATCAGCATAGTCACGCATGTATTGCTGGCACGTTGTGGTCGCTCGATGTTTGCCGTGTGGCGCGCCATTAATTACTAAATTGCATGAGCCGCAAACACCTTCACGACAATCAAAATCGAAGGCGATAGCTTGTTTTCCAGCAATGATAAGTTGTTCATTTAAGGCATCTAACATTTCTAAAAAGGATGTATCTTCATCAACATCAATTTGATGTTGTTCAAAATAACCGTCCGATTTGCTATCTTGCTGGCGCCATATATGTAAATTAAAATTCATCGATAGTTTCTTGTATTAGGTCTAACGAATTCGAAATGAAGTTCTTCTTTATGTAACCTTGGTAAGCTGGCATCTCCAGTATATTGCCATGCCGAAACATATGAAAAATCATCATCATGACGTTGTGCTTCACCATCTTCACTTATGTGTTCCTCACGGGCATGACAACCACAAGATTCTTCTCGCGCTAAAGCATCCACACACATCAATTCCGCAAGCTCAAAGAAATCTGCCACGCGTCCTGCTCGTTCTAACGTCTGATTTAATTCAGTATCAGTTCCTGTTACTTTAACCTGTTGCCAGAATTGATCCCTAAGCTGTTGAATCTCGATTATCGCGACTTCAAGAGCTTTTTTCTCTCTTGCCATACCGCAAGCATGCCAAATTATTTGGCCTAATTGACGATGAAAGTCATCCGGTGTTTTTTGTGGATCAGGTGCGTTCAATAAACGATCGAGTCTCGCTTGAGCTGTTTTTAATGCTAGTGCTGCTTCCGGAAAATTTCGCTGTGGATCAAAGGGTTTTTGCTGCGCTAGATAATCAGATACTGTCGTTGGCAAAATAAAATAACCATCTGCCAAACCTTGCATCAATGCACTTGCACCCAATCGATTAGCACCATGATCGGAGAAATTGGCTTCGCCACCAGCAAATAAACCATCAATAGATGTCATTAAATTATAGTCGACCCACAAACCGCCCATTGTGTAATGCACAGCAGGATAAATTCGCATTGGTGTTGAATAAGGATCTTCTGCGGTGATCCTTTGATACATATCAAACAAATTTCCGTATTTTTCAGTAATAGCTTCTAAACCCATTTTTTTGATGGCTTGGGCAAAATCAAGATAAACCCCTAATTTTTGCCCTTCAATCTCATGACCAACCCCGCGACCTTCATCACAAATTAATTTAACCGCACGTGATGCAATGTCACGCGGTACTAAATTACCAAAAGCGGGATACATGCATTCTAGAAAATAATCACGATTTTCCTCTGCGATATCTTCAGGTTTTTTATCACAATCTTCTTTTCGTTTTGGCGCCCAAACCCGACCATCATTACGCAGAGACTCACTCATTAACGTTAGTTTGGATTGCAAAGCGCCATGTTGTGGGATGCATGTTGGATGAATTTGAGTGAAACAAGGATTGGCAAACAAAGCACCTTGTTTATGTGCTCGCCATATTGCCGACGTATTACAACCTTTCGCATTGGTTGAAAGGAAAAACACATTGCTATAACCGCCAGTGCATAACACCACACAATCAGCCATATGTGTTTCAAGCTTGCCTGTTATCAAATCACGACTCACAATACCTTTTGCATGATTTTTAACCATAATAAGATCTTGCATCTCACAGCGAGAATGATGGGTTACCGAACCTTCTGCTATTTGTTTGCTCATCGCTTGGTAAGCACCCAATAACAATTGTTGTCCTGTTTGGCCGCGTGCATAAAAAGTACGTGATACTTGAGCGCCACCAAATGAACGATTTGCTAAATAACCACTATATTCACGGGCAAACGGTACGCCTTGTGCAACCGCTTGATCAATAATATTACTGCTTAACTCGGCAAGCCGAAAAACGTTAGATTCTCGCGCTCTAAAATCACCACCTTTAAGAGTGTCGTAGAATAGTCGCCACACACTATCACCGTCATTCTGATAATTTTTAGCACCGTTAATCCCACCTTGCGCTGCAATACTATGTGCACGGCGCGGGCTGTCTTGAAAACAAAAGGTTTTCACGTTGTAACCCATCTCTCCTAAAGAGGCTGCTGCGGCGGAACCTGCTAATCCTGTTCCCACGACAATAATCGTATAATTCTTTCGATTAGCTGGGCTAACAATCTTGGAGTTGAACTTATGCTGTGTCCAGCGATCTTCCAAATTTCCTTTTGGGCTATGACTATCTAATTCAAAATCTTTCATGGCATCACATAATAAATATAAAGCGGAATCACCGCAAAACCAGCGGTTAATAATAAGCAGCTAACCAATACTAGACCATTATGAGTTATTGATGTTTTGCCTAAGGTTTGCAAAACATTGCTTAATGAATGTTGTAAATGCATCATCAATACAAACAAACCTGTGGAATAAAACAACACCATCCAAGCTGATTGAAATTGCATTATTAATTCGCGATATACATTCGTGGAATCATATGACAATGTTTGATAAACATGCACGACAATAAAACCGAATAAAAATATAATACTTATTGTCACTAATGTTGCAGGCATATGAAATTTATCTTGTTTTTTATAGCCTACCGTCCTAGCTTTTGCATTAACCCTGCGAATCCTTATAGCTGCTTTAATGTGAATAAATAATGATGCTACGATGATGGCTAACACTAACCAACGTACCAGACCACTGTTGTACCAATGATAAAATTGACTAAATCGGCTTTCATTAAAAAAGCTCAGATTGGTTAACATATGAAGGATCAAATACAACGTCATTACAATTCCTGCCAGTGCCATCGATCGTTTTTGTAATTGCAGTAACTTCACGATTAACTTTCCATATCAATTAACACATCTTCATCATCGCGTTTAGGTTCCAATTTTTCTTTCTGAATCATTCTAATGCAACTATTCCATCTTAATATCGCTTCATCATTATTCTCAGGCCGTAGTTGCTCAGCTTGTTGATAAAATTGCAAAGCTTCTATTAGGTATTCGTAGGCGAAAGAGCGAGACATCGGTTGAGATAACAAAAATCGCGCCTGTCGTTCATTAAGCAGGCCAGTATAATAATGTCGGCGATATTTGCTTTCTAACTTTTCAATAGATTGCTGAATGACTTTGATCTGCGCTTGTTTCTCAGGATGTCGTAGCTGATCACTCAAAGAAAGAATATAAAGTACTAAGGCTTGTTGATTATCTTCTTCTACATTCAGAATATCTAAACAAATACTCTCCGCCATTTCAGGTTCCATCAACGAGCGATATTGGCGGGCTCTATCCAATGCCAATTCAATCGAATTAGCGTGGATATCGTGTAAATTCAGTTCCATCAATGCCTCTTTAAATTTAGCTATAAACGCTGATAATCAATTTAAATCTAATCGAAAGCTTAACTATTATCAATAAGTCATTATGAATATCCCCTTGTCATGTCCTTTTTTTCAAGAAAAACCACATGATCATGGAGTAAAAGGACGATTTCTGGTATCTTTCACCCACACTTTTATAGTATTTTCCGGTTAATTCATGCAAAGAAAAATTCTTGTTACTAGCGCGTTACCCTATGCAAATGGTTCAATTCATTTAGGACATTTAGTCGAATATATTCAGACCGATATATGGGTTCGTTTTCAAAAAATGCGAGACAATGAATGTCATTATGTCTGTGCGGATGATGCCCACGGCACACCCATCATGTTACATGCCCAAAAGCTAGGTATTACACCTGAACAACTCATTGCCAATATTCAACAAGAACATCAAGCTGATTTTGCTGACTTTGCCATTATATTTGATAACTTTCACAGCACCCACAGTCCTGAAAACAAAGCACTCTCCAGCCAGATTTATCTTGCTAATCGTGATGCAGGACATATCGCAACACGCACCATAAGCCAAGCTTACGATCCTGAAAAAGAAATGTTTCTGCCAGACCGTTTCATCAAAGGTGAATGCCCTAAATGTGGGGTCGCAGATCAATATGGTGATAATTGCGAAGCCTGTGGTGCAACTTACGATGCTACGGAATTAAAAAATCCTGTATCTGCCGTTTCCGGTGCAACACCTATTACTAAAGATTCTGAACATTACTTTTTTAAACTCGGTGATTTTGAAGATGATCTTAAAGCGTGGATACGCGGCGGACACTTACAAAACGAAGTCAGTCATAAACTAGATGAATGGTTTGAAAGTGGCCTGAAAGATTGGGATATATCACGTGATGCGCCCTATTTTGGTTTTGAAATTCCCGATGCGCCTAATAAATTTTTCTACGTTTGGTTAGATGCACCGATTGGTTATCTTGCTAGTTTCAAAAATTATTGTGACCGAACTGGTGTAGATTTTGATGAATATCTAAAACCAGATAGCACCACTGAAATGGTTCATTTTATCGGTAAAGACATCATCAATTTCCATGCTTTATTTTGGCCAGCTATGCTACAAGGCGCGGGTTTCCGTCGTCCAAATGCGATCTACGCTCACGGTTTTTTAACCGTTGATGGCAAAAAAATGTCTAAATCACGTGGTACATTTATTAAAGCCCGCACCTATCTCGATCATTTAAATCCAGAGTATCTGCGTTATTATTTTGCAGCAAAATTAGGTTCAGGCATTGATGATATTGATCTTAATTTAGAAGACTTTCAAAGTCGCATCAATTCAGATCTTGTTGGCAAAGTGGTTAATATTGCCAGTCGCTGTGCAGGATTTATCAGCAAGCGTTTTAATGGTAAATTAGCAGGTGCTTTATCGGATCAAGCCTTATTTGATGACTTCATTAATCAATCAAATACTATTGCTCACAAAATGGAAAACCGTGAGTTTGGTCAAGCAATGCGTGACATTATGGCCTTGGCCGATAAAGCCAATCAGTATATTGATGAAATGAAGCCTTGGGCACTGATAAAAGAAGAAGGTAAAGATCAGCAAGTGCACGACATCTGCACAATGGGTATTAACTTATTTCGTGTTTTAATCGCTTATTTGAAACCGGTTTTACCAACAACAGCTGAACAAGCAGAAGCCTTTCTTAATATTGAACCGCTTTTATGGTCTGATATTACAACGCCGATATTGGATCATAAAATTAATCCTTTTAAAGCATTAATGACACGTATTGAAACCGACAAAATTGTCGCCATTCAAGAATCATCAAAAGAAACGATGGCAGCAGAACCCGTTGCAGAGATATCTAAAACCGTAACTAATATTGATCCTATTGCTGATGAAATTAGTTTCGATGATTTTGCCAAAATAGATTTACGCATCGCTAAAATTGTAAATGCCGAACATGTAGAAGAAGCCACCAAATTACTTAAATTGACCTTAGACATTGGCTTAGGTGAAAAACAAGTCTTTGCTGGAATCAAATCGGCCTATGCACCAGAAGATTTAATTGGCAAACTCACCGTAATGGTCGCTAATTTAGCCCCAAGAAAAATGCGCTTTGGTTTGTCTGAAGGCATGGTATTAGCCGCAGGACCTGGTGGCAAAGACCTGTTTATCCTCAACCCGGATGACGGCGCACAAGCAGGAATGCGCGTTAAATGAGCACTGTTATTCATGATGCAATATCTGATGTAGAAACATGGCTCGATGGCGTTGTTATTGGGCTAAATCTTTGTCCCTTTGCAGCAATACCGCGTAAAAATAATCAAATACGCTTTATGGTCAGCCAAGCATTAACGGAAGAAGTCTTACTAGCAGATTTGTATGCTGAACTGACATTTATGAGCAAAACACCTGCTTTAGAAGTTGAAACAAGCCTATTGATCGTGCCTGATATGTTGAATAAATTCGACGACTATAATCAGTTTTTAGATCTCGCCGATGCATTATTAGAAGAATTTGAATGGGATGGTGTATTTCAAATCGCTAGTTTTCATCCTGAATACTGCTTTGCAGAAACCGATGCTAATTCAACTGAAAACCTGACCAATAGATCTCCCTATCCAATTCTACATATTCTTCGCGAAGCAACAATGGAAAAAGCACTTGAAAAGATGACTTCACCAGATGAAATCTTTAAACGTAATATTGAAACAATGAGTGAATTGTCCGCTGAAAAAATTAAGGTGCTCTTTCCTTATTTGTAATTGTCATCGCTTCTGTCCTGAAAAGAACATTCAACAAGCTACCCTATTCTGAGACGTTCCGAGCTGTATGACGAGTATCAAGCTATAGCTCGGGTTTCAACCCGACGAGTTGGATTAAAATCCAACCTACAAAAACGTAATTTGACTCTAACCTTACTTGCAATTTTCATAGGCGAGTTGCAATGGCTTGTTGTGAGCATACATAGCTAATCCTGCAGCAATAGCATCACATCCCTTTCCCACTGGTCGAAGAAAGATCGATGCCGAAATCAAATCTTCATACATTTTTAATTCTGGGCGAGTGGTTAGATAATCCAATGCCCAAGTTTCAAATGTTTTAACTTTGCTTACATCATTATTTTCAATACTGGTGTAGAGCATGGTACGCATTGCAAGCTGCTCTGCATACGTTTTGGTGTAGAGATTATTTAATGCTACTTGCAGATAAGGAGGCTGTGCATTTTTATTGTAAATAAAGTCATACAAATTTGCTTGGGCACGTGCCGTATTAATCATGAATAGCGTCACACCAACAGCCAATCCAACAGCAACAGTTTGAATCAGTCGAGTCATGGCTAGGCTGAGATTAAGATTCACTGTTTTAGTTCGATGTCTCAATACTAAATAAATTAGAAATAACCAGACAAACCAATGTAATGAAGAAATATAAAAAGGTAATTCAACTTGAGTGTGTAAGCTAATTGGTAATAACATTGCGGCATAAGCACCTCCGCGTTGTAAACCACATTTGAGTAAAGCAGCACAAATACCGACCATAAAAACAACAATACCAATTAATGCCGGTAAGCCTGCTTCAATTATCCAAAACAGGATTTCATTGTGTGGATGATTAACTGCCGGTGGTAACAAAGTTTCAGGATGTCGTGATACATAATCTGACGCTTGTGTATTCCATGCTCGTAAAAAGCCGCCAATTCCGTAACCGTAAATCGGTTCTTTCGCCACTAATTCCATACCGATACTGTACATATCAAGTCGAGATGCTGAATAAGCACTTTCTGTCTGCTGAAATGTTTTGTCTAACGTTTTATGTAAACCTGCTTGACCCACTATAAAGCCTATACAACTGCCAATTAATAACATTATTAATATTTTTTTATGACATCGCAGCTGATCGAATCTACTCCAAATGACCAGCGGTATACCTAAAAATAAAGATAACAAACCAACACGTGAGCCAGAAGCAATAACTATATAAAAAGCTAAAGTAAACATAACAACTAATATTGATTTAATAAGGAGACTAGTAAACTTAAAACTAGGTCGGCTAATTAAGTACAAACTAACAATCAATCCTGTCGATAAAAAACTCGCTTGCACATTGATTTGCTGAAACATTCCACGTGGGACTAAATCCTTATTCGGAGGGAAATAAGACGGCAAATACTCAGGTGCAATAATTTGCATAGTACCCAGTAGAGCATGTAATCCTGTTGCAATCACTAAAATAAACAAAACTCGATCAAGCGCGGTCTGTTTTAGATCAAACTGGAATAAGACAAATAGAAATAAAATACCGCCTAATATATATGCCTGTCTAAACAACCATTCAATCGGTTGAGTAACTTGTGCCATTAAACTGCATATGATGATAATCAATGGGAAAATGATGAGATATAACCATAATTTCGGATAAATTAAGCGTTTATTTACAACACAAGTTAATATACCCGTCATTATTATCCAGCTTACTGCAACCCATACTGCAATATTGTAAGTCAACGCTAAGCCTGAGCCACCACTATTGGGTTGTGCATAAAAAGGAGAAAATACAAATAACAAAACAAAGCCAAGTAAAATACTATTATTTTTTTCCAATGGGGTCAGAGTCAATTGATTTTATTCCGTTTCTGATATGAAGCCGATCTTCGATCACCACCTTTAGATTTAGGTGTAACACGAATACCTAATTTGTTTTCTATCTTTTGTTTAAAAAAGTCATTTCCTAACACCCATGATTTATTAGTAGCATCACGAATAAGATCGATCTGCTTTGCTGAAATATGATGTTCAAACAATCCGCGATAATAAGCTCGTCGCTGTTCTACGGTCTGACCTAAAGAAGCATATAAAACATGCATTGTAACGATTGCATCGTCAATGCCCAAAGCATTAAACCGATAACTTGACCATGGATAATCTGCTGGTTCCTCAACCATTCCAGCCCTAACTGGATTAAGCTCAATATAACGATAACAAATCAGTGCGTAACGATCACTATCAATCACTGTGGATTTATATCGCCCTTCCCACAGCGTACCAGTACGACGATAACAATAATTAAAATACTGCACGTAATAACGCCCCACCATTTGCATAACCTTAGCGATACTGTCTTCTTTATGTGGCGTAATCAACAAATGCACATGATTAGTCATTAATACATACGCATGCACATCACACAAATGCTTTTCACAAGCTAGCTTCAACTTCTCAAGATAAAATTTATAATCTTCGTCTGCAATAAAAATGGGTTCACGATTATTACCACGAATAACCACATGATGAGCATGACCAACTAAAACTAATCGAGGTAAACGAGCCATCATTCATATCCTTATGAAATTAAACCTCATCATACTCACTACAACACAAACAAAATAGCCCCAGTATCTCTACCGAGGCTCGTTCGTTATTCTTTAAGTTAAATCAATCGAGTCTGACCCCTTTGATTTTGTTTAAGTTAAATCAATCGAGTCTGACCCCTTTGATTTTGGTTGATTTTGGTTTGTTGATTAACAAATACCAGCCGCTTCACAGGTACCACCATTTTTACTCCAAATAACAGGGGTAGTTTTAGAACTAGCAGTTCCTGTTAATATGTAAGTCAGATCAGCAGTCGTTCCAATCGCACTTGCCAGGCCTGTTGAGGTAATCGTAGCAGTAAGTGCACCAGTGCCAGATACAGCGCCAGAACCAAGCTTAACCTTACCCTGATCCGCAACAGTAGCAGCAGGTACGCCGTTGGAACCATTAGTGCAATTCAGCATTGTGCCTTTTTCTTGGAAACAAAGCTCTACAGCTGTCTTAACTACTGCTGTTGATAAAATGACCTCTGAAAATTTAGCTTTTTGTGTATATTGCTGATAAGCAGGCAATGCAATCGCCGCCAAAATACCGATAATCGCGATAACAATCATTAACTCGATTAATGTAAAACCTTGTTGGACTTTTTTCATCATAAATACCTTTTAAGTTTAGAATAAATCAGCAGCATTTGCCTTGATGATTATTGTGCAGTTGTCATGCCAGTTTATAAGGTATTGATTTATCTAATTAGGTATTAGATGCTGCAATTTTTAGCGCCCTAAAAGGTCACAATGTGACTTAATACGTCACTTTCTTCTCTGTTATTTGGTCACACTAAAACTTTCACCACAACCACATGATGAAACAACATTAGGATTATTGAATTTAAAGCTTTGATTTAAACCTTGTTTGACAAAGTCCAATACCAAATCATCTAAAACAGGCATGCTTTCTTGATCAACAACGACTTTAACGCCATCCTGATCAATCACGATATCGTTGTCTTCAATAGTTTCTGCATAATCCAAAGCATAACTGTAGCCTGAGCAGCCACTCTTAGTTACCCCGATACGTAAACCTACGCCTGTTCCACGTTTGATCACCATGTCACGTACGCGTGCAACTGCTGTATTTGTTAATTTAATCATGTTATTACCTACTTATTAAATACTTGTGAAACTTATGACTTTTTCACCACTTTTACTGTTCTGATGATTTCTAACGACTTGACCTAACGAAATGTCAGACAAATAAAGCGAAATTTGTTCACTTAAACTGGTCCATAGTTCGTGGCTTAAACAAGCTTCTTCACCTTGGCAATTAGTTTTACCTTCACATGCGGTGCTATCTACTTTTTCATCGACTGCTGAGATAACGTCAAATACGCTAATTTCATCAGCTGCCCGACTAAGACGATAACCACCTCCTGGACCTCGGGTACTGCTAACTAATTCTTGTTTACGTAATCGAGCAAATAACTGCTCCAAATACGACAATGATATACCTTGGCGATCAGAAATATCGGCTAATGTTATTGATCCTTGCCCATAATTTAAGCTTAAATCTAACATTGCTGTCACCGCGTAGCGGCCTTTAGTCGTTAATCGCATGGGAATACTCTTCTATATTGTATGGGTATATTATGTGAGCGAATTTTCACATACCCGACTATTTTAGTCAACTTTTATTGTCTAGCTACCGTTATCTAATTTGGTCGCTAGTTGACAGATCTTCGTCTGATTTATCTGAGTCTGATGTCTCTTTATCTAATTCACAATTATCCAATTCAGGCATTATTTCATTAGAGACTTCTCCGCCAAGCTGATGAATCGTTTCGGCCATTGCTTCCACTCTTTTATCCAGAGCATGTATATGTTCAATCAAGCCATGAATCGCTGTTGCAACAGGATCTAATGTTGAACACGATGCGCCATAAGCATCAAAGCCGACTTCTTGAGCCAATTTCTGCTTCTGCTTTTCATCTTCTGTTAATGTGGTACCAACCACTCGTCCTGGCACACCAACGACGGTGTTGCCTGCTGCGACTGATTTAACTACAACCGCATTTGATCCAATCCTTGCGCCATCATGCAAACAAATTGGTCCTAATACTTTTGCGCCTGCACCCACAACAACATTATTGCCTAATGTTGGATGACGCTTACCTTCTTTCCATGATGTGCCACCCAACGTTACGCCATGATATAAAGTACAATCATTGCCAATTTCAGCTGTTTCGCCAATGACAACTCCCATGCCATGATCAATAAAAAATCGGCGGCCTATTTTAACAGCTGGATGAATTTCAATACCGGTGATCCAACGGCTAAAGGTCGATAAAAATCGTGCAGGCCATTTCAGATTATGTAGCCATAACCAATGACTTAATCGGTGCCATTGCACCGCTTGCACACCAGGATATGTAGTAATAATCTCAAATACGTTGCGCGCGGCTGGATCGCGATCAAACACACAATAAATGTCTTCTTTAATCGACTGCCATAATGTAACTTTTTCTGACATTACTCTCCCCTTTTAAGCTCTGCTGCACGTAAAATACCATGCAAAATTTGCAATTCATTTCGATCCAGTTCTGCACGATTAAACAACCTGCGTAACCGTCGCATTAAGTTGCGAGGATTTTCTGGATCAAGAAAACCAATGGCTGTTAATGTCTGCTCAAAATGACCATAAAGATGTTCCAAGTCATTGGCATCTATCGCCTCACGCTGTTCACCTATTCGGCCAACAACAATGGTTGGATCAAAACTCATTTTAAGTTCATAAGCTAATACTTGTACTGCCGCGGCTAAATTTAATGAGCTGTATTCAGTGTTAGCTGGAATATTAACCAGATGATGACAACGATCGAGTTCTTCATTCGATAAACCGGAGTGTTCGCGACCAAACACGATGGCGATTTGAGTTTCATCTGGTGATTGTTGAATGCGTGTTACCGCTTCACGTGGATTCACAACGGGCACAGGCAAATGTCGTAAACGAGCACTCATTCCATACACTTGTTGGCAACCAGCTAATGCAGCATCTAAAGTTTCATGCACCACGGCGCGAGCTAACACATCATCAGCGCCAGATGCACGAGCGGTTGCTTCTGCGCTCGGATATATCTTCGGCGTCACTAAATGAAGATTCATTAAACCCATGGTTTTCATCGCACGAGCTGCCGCGCCAATATTGCCGGGATGAGTGGTACCCACCAATACAAAACGAATATTATCTAATGTTTTCATGCGGTTCTCTTGGTAATAAACATGGCATCACCATAACTAAAAAATCGGTATTGTTGATCAATGGCATGCTGATAGGCTGCCATTACATTGTCTCTGCCTGCAAATGCTGACACTAACATTAACAACGTTGATTCAGATAAATGGAAATTAGTGATCATCGCGTCAACACTTTTAAACTGATAACCAGGGTAAATAAAAATTTCGGTCTCGCCACTAAAAGCTTCGATGGTGCCTGAATGTGAAGCACTTTCTAACGCTCGAACGCTAGTCGTACCAACAGCTATTATCCGGCCGCCACGTGCGCGGGTTGCTTTAACTTGTTCAGACACTTCAGCCGATACTTCAATTCGCTCAGAATGCATGATGTGCGTTTTAATATCATCAACTCGCACTGGCTGAAATGTACCCGCACCAACATGCAATGTTACCTGTGCCGTTTCTATGCCTAATTGTTTAATGGTATCCAACATCGCGTGATCAAAATGCAAACCGGCCGTTGGCGCAGCAACTGCGCCCGTGTGAAGCGCATAAACCGTTTGATAACGTTCCAGATCTTCTTTTGCTACATCACGCTCAATATACGGCGGCAAAGGCAAACGACCATAGGTTTCTAAAGCGTCAGTAACCGTCGTATCAACATGAAAATACAATTCAAATAATGCATCTTGGCGACCCAGCACTTCAACATCTAACACGTCTTCTAATAATAAATGTCGACCGGTTCCTGGCGATTTACTACTACGAATATGCGCTAACACCCGATGGTCATCTAATACGCGTTCGATCAGCACTTCTATCTTACCACCACTATCTTTTTGACCGAGTAAACGTGCCGGAATAACCCGGGTATTGTTAAATACTAATAAATCATCAGCTCGTAACAAGTTAGGAAAATCAATAAATTGCAGATCCGTTAGCTCACCATCGTCACCTCCTAATTTTAAAAGGCGACTGGCATTACGTTGGGCACAAGGAAACTGAGCAATAAGCGCTTCAGGTAATTCAAATTGGAAATCAGTTCTTTTCATGACGGCGATCATAACAAAATAGACTCATTCGTCGCGTATTTTCGATCATCCTTAAAATAAAGTCAGATGAAATTTAAAGGCTTGCTCTCGAAATTCCCGGTCCACTAATGGTGCTACGGCCGCCTGAACTCGGGCTAATTTGAATTTGGGTACTAATGCGTTCTTTAAGCACTTGCACATGGGAGATCACACCAATCAATTTACCTTCTTGCTGTAAACCAGATAAAGTCTCTAAGGCAGTATCTAAGGCTTCTTCATCCAAGGTGCCAAAACCTTCATCGAGAAATAAGGAATCCACTCGAACGTTTTTGCTCGCCATATTTGATAGTCCTAATGCCAATGAAAGACTGACAATAAAGCTTTCACCACCCGATAAATTTTTCGTCGAACGCGTTTCGCCTGCCTGATAATTATCGACCACATTAAGTTCTAGCGGTTGTGCCTCATCTCGTATCAATAAATAGCGATCGGTCATTTTTTGCAATTGTCGATTCGCATGACCGATCATCATTTCGAACGTAAGCCCTTGTGCAAAATTACGATATTTTTTGCCATCAGCCGAACCAATTAATTCATGCAAAGTATTCCAACGAGCACATTCACGTTTTTGAGCATCGATCTGCTCAACGCGTGATTGTTGTTTGAGTCGAATCTGATCATTGTCTTTTAATTTTTGACTAATCGCACCTATTTGTTGTTTTAAATCATTAAGATTGGCAACGAGTTGTTGCTGATCTACTTTTAATAAAGCCAAGGGCTGATCAGTAATCTGCTTCGTTTGTTCTTTGGCTAGATGCGTTGTTTTATCCTGTAATCTAGCCATCAATCCGGCCAATTCATTTTTTAAGAACTGATCTTGCTGCTGTAATACTTTACGTTGTTCATCATCTAAACAAGCCGATTTATAAGCTATTTCATCAGTGAAACCAAATTTAAGCAGGCGCTGATTAAATGCCGCTTCAAGTTGCGTTAATTGCTCGCTTCGAGTCGCAATTGTTTTGGATAGTGTTGTAATATCATGTTGTAATTTATGTAATGTTTGCTCAGTTGTTTGCGATAGTTGCCGTGCCTTTTCCAGATTTTTTTCAGCTTGTTCAACGCTAATAATTAAATTTGTTTCTACCGTGTCGGGATTTTTATCAGCAAACAAAGTCAGTCTTTCTACATTTAATCGATCAAGCTCGACGTTTAACTGAATTATCAGCTGTTGTTGGAGCTTCAAATCAGATTCGATAGTGTTAAGTTGTTCTGAGCGATGATTTCTTTGGCTCTCAAAGTTTGTAATATTGGCCTCAAATTTAGCTTTATCCGCCTGCCATTCTCGCCATTTATTAAGGCGTTCGCTTAGTTGGTGGAAAGTTACATCAAGTAATTCAATCGTTAGATTTTTAATACCGTAAATACCGACTTCGACTGACGTTGTCTGCAGTGCAGCTGATAATTGTGTTGTAGCGGTAACTAATTCTTTTGCCACGCTTTTATACGCATGTTCTGCTGTTAACTTATTATGATTTAAAGCCTGTAGATGTTTATCGACTCCTGCCAGTTCAGTTCTTTTTTTATCTTGTAGCTCACGCTCAATGGCGATCTGTTGTTCGATGTTTTCAGCATCAAACACAACACTTTTCAACTTGATCATTTTGGTTTCATTATCACGTTGCCATTGGGTGAGCTGCGTATAGGTCACTTCGCTATCAATAGCTAATAATGAACAATATTGCGTGAAGGTTTTTTCTTCTTTTGTAATATTGGTGGCTGTTTCAAATTGTTGTTTTTTATGGTGTATTAAGTCTTTTTGATTTTCAGCGAGTTTAATTCCTAGTTGAGTCAAGATTTCAGTGCTTAATTTAAGCTCTGCTTTCACTGCATTTAGACTAGTTACCGAGTCATCCAACACCGGAATATTGCCAAACGCATAAGGGTGATTTTTAGCACCACATAACGGGCAAGGTTCATCATCATGTAAATGCTGGCGAGCCTCTTCATAAGATTCAATTTTTTTTTGCAATTGGTACTGCGTTTCGAGTAATTGAATCTCACGTTCTAATGTTAGATTACGGGTGTTGTGCTCTGTTGTTTGATGTTCAAATCGAAGCTTATCAGCATTTAAAACTTTTTCTTGTTGTGTCAGTTGTTGCAGTTCATCCCTCAGTCTTAAAAGCATCTGTAGTGAAATTTGGCTTTTATCTAAATAATCTTGTCGTTCAGTCATGTTCGCAAGTTCTAACCGCCAGTCTTTCACACTTCGCGAAGCTAATAGATGACCAAGATCGGTTTGTAACTTGCTGACACGACTTTCAATCAGCTCAAATTCATCTTGGTGTTGCTGCAATAAACGCCACTCGCTCATCCACGCAGCTACTGTTGTCTTCTTGTTGCGTTCGACATCTGCCAATTCTCTTATCTTCAGCTGCTTATGGCTGGCATATCTTCGTAATAAATCAAATTTATGCTCAATATTAGCTAGTTGTTCAATCAATCTTTTATCAGTTTTATGATCATCTAGCAGATTAATAACACCAGTGAGCTTAATTTGATTTTTGTCTCGTTCGAAACCGTCTTGATTTTGTTGACCACGCAAGGTGTTCAGCTTTTGTTTATCAATTCTAATTTTGTCATGAACAGAATTAATAGGCTGCTGTTTTTCATGAATTTTAAAATCAAGTTCACGGACTTTTTTAATCACCTCAAGCGATTGTCTTAACTCGGCTTTTGCCAATGCAATTGCTGAGGTTGATTCGTTAAAGCTTTGCAACGCGTGCGTATGTTTAGATTCTATTTCAGGCAATGCTTGTTGATCACTATTAAGGTGTTGTTGATTGCCTTGTTGCTGTTGTCGTATTTCTATCAGCCCTCGATAATCAGCTGACAATTCCAATGCTTGGTTTGCTTGCTCAAGTTTATTTAATTCTGGTTGAAAGGTTTGCTGACGAATAATTAAATCTTGCTGCTGTTCGCCAAGTTTAACTAATTCCACTTCCGTATTTGCAATACCTTCAAGCCATGATATTGCCTTGTTTCTCTGTGTTAAATCTTCGTTTAACATACTATCTAATTTCGTTTTTTCAGTTAGGCTGCCCGTTAATTGTAATTCCTCATCGGCGCTCAATAATTGCATGCCCGTCAATTCAGCCGTTAATAAATCTAATTTTTTGGTTTCTTCCATACGATGTTCATGCACTTTGATTGAAATATGACTATAAATTTCAGTACCGGTGATCTGTTCCAAAATCGGTGCACGTTGATCTGGATCAGCTTGTAAAAAAGCAGCAAAACCACCTTGTGCTAATAACATTGAACGGGTAAAACGATCAAAGTCCATCCCTGTTGCTTTTTCAATCTTGTCAGCAACACCACGTATTTTTGATTCAATAATTTTGCCACTATTGGCATTAGCTATCTCATGTTTGGGTGATTGCAATTCGCCTTCGGCTTTTTTACGAGCCCGATGTTGGCTCCAATGACAACGGTATTTTCCGGCGCTGGTTTCAAAAATAACCTCAGCAAAACATTCACCTGTTTGCCGTGACATGATTTCATTACTACTTTTAGTGATGTTACGTAACCGTGGCGTACGTGCATAAAGCGCTAAGCAAATCGCATCTAATATGGTCGATTTACCGGCACCTGTTGGTCCTGTTATTGCAAAAATACCATCGGCGACAAAAGCGGGATGACTCAAATCAATCAACCATTCACCAACCAATGAATTCAAGTTTTTAAAGCGTAGCTGAAGGATCCGCATTATCTTGCACCTTTATTCTGCATGGGCATCATCTTCATATAACTGGGTGAGTGTTTGTTGATATGAGCGAAGTAATTCAGGTCGTTGTTCAGCAGGCACATTATGAGCATTTAAACAGCGTTCAAACACATCATTTTCATTCAAGTCATCGAGGGTTTCATTATCATCGATACGGTTTAATACTCGGTTGATAATTCGATTATTTTTAACTTTCAACAACTCGATATCAGTTCCTTTGATCAGTGTGTCAAGACGTTCACGTAAATCCGTTAATACATCATCACCATCGTAAATAATCTCAAGCCATGCATTATTATCTTTTGTGGCAAGGGCCTTAATCTGAGTTTCAATAGACTGCCAATTGCCTTTTATTTGCTGTAATTTTTGAAAAGTCGGCACATCGATCAAGCTTAATGTTGCAGCTCGTTTATTAAAACTAACTAAACACACACTTTTTTGCTGCTTTGCTTCACCAAATCCCATCGGCAAAGGTGAACCACTGTAGCGTTTTAATTCTGAATCATTAATTTTTTGTGGGACATGTAAATGGCCTAATGCCAGATAATCAATACATTCTGGGAATATTCCCGCCGTCACATGAGCCAATGAACCAACATACAATTCACGTACCCCATCACCATCAATCGTTTGTCCACCAGCAGTAAATAAATGGCCCATCGCTATGATTGGCATAGCTGGATTTAACGCTTGTCGTTTTTGTTCAGCAAGTTCACAAACAGCTAAATAATGCTGACTTATTCCATCCAACAATTTTTGTTCTTTATCGTCGATACTTTCACCTGCTTCGACGATACGAATATCACGATCACGTAAATAAGGTACAGCGCAAACAATAAGTTCAGGTTGATCAGTGAGATCATTTAATACCAACACTTCTTCATCCGGCTGTTCACAAATAGCGCCAATAACATGAACATCTAAAGCACGTAGTAAACTTTTCGGCGCATTTAAAAATGATGGTGAATCATGATTACCAGCTATGATCACAATATGTCGACACGCTGAACGCGCTACTTCGGTTAGAAACTTATAGTACAAAGCTTGGGCGCGATTACTCGGCGTAGTGGTGTCAAAAATGTCACCCGCCACCAGCAACACATCGACTTTTTGTTGGTCAATCGTTGCAACTAACCAATCTAAAAATGCTGCAAATTCATCATAACGTTTACGGCCATATAAAGAACGACCTATATGCCAATCTGAGGTGTGAAGAATATTGATGTTGCCAGCTCCTAATACGCAAATATTATAATGTTATGTGACTATTTTTAATGCTAGAGTGCCGTAAAAATATCGTTTAAAGATGTTTAAAGTTTAAGCTATTTAAAGCTTTACCAGCTTCTTTTTAGCAGCCAAACCTAATCGGCCTGTTTTGACTGCATTGCGCCGTAAGCCTTTCACTGGTGCAATAAAAAAAACATCGCCATTTTTGCCCAATAATTGTTGCTGTACGCCGACTGATTTGGCAATTTTAGCATTAGCTTGTAAGTGATGCATTTCACCATGAACAGGTATTGCACAGGCAGGTTTAACCCAATCGTACATGAGTTTAAGCTCATCCGCTGCAGGATGACCCGATGCATGAATGGGCAATATACTATCATCCGCCGTAATGACGGTTAGCTGCAATGCTTTAAGGCGTTCGATTAAAGCTTCCACAGCGAGTTCGTTACCAGGAATCAGTTTCGAACTAAAAATAACGGTGTCACCAGGATCTAACTGTAAATCACGAAAGGCATTGATACTTAAACGATTTAATGCAGTATGCGGTTCGCCTTGACTACCTGTTGCCACTAACAACACCGTATTGGTTGGCAAATAGCTGAGATGTTCTGAATCAACCAAAGTATTGCCGTATTCCCAAACCCCGCTTGCTCTTGCGGCAGACACCATATTAATCAGCGATCTTCCCAATAAACCAAGATGACGATCCGTCTCTTGAGCAATTCTAGCAAGCGTCGATAATCGAGCAATATTACTGCCAAAACAGGTGACAACTACTCGGCCCTTCGCTTGTTCGATATGCTTTTTTAAGCCTTGATATAACTGTGATTCACTGATGGAATGACCTTGTACATTAGCATTAGTCGAATCACAGACCATCACATCGATATCTTGCTCCGCCATTGCACGATAACGTTGTTCATCAAAGCGTTTGCCAACTAAAGGCATGGGATCGAGTTTCCAATCTGCGGTATGAAATGCCCGCCCCACTGGTGTGCTAATAACTAAGCCATAAGGATCGGGAATTGAATGCGTGAGTCTTACCCATTCAACATCAAATACGCCGATTGTCTGCTTATTATCTTTGTCGACATCGATAATATGCACAGGCACTTTTTTATCTAAACCGACTTCCACTAATTTGCGGCGTAAAATTTCAGCGGTAAATGCCGTGGTGTAAATGGGGCAACGCAATTGTTGCCATAAATAAGGCACGGCGCCGACATGATCTTCGTGAGCATGGGTAATCACTAATCCGGCAAGCTGAGCACGACGATCAACAATGAATTGTGGATCAGCCATTTGCACATGATGGCGTGGCCCCGTTATTTCTTCACCATCAACATCGGTATTTTGGTTGAAGATTACCCCACAATCGACCATCAACCATTGTCCATCATGTCCATATAGGTTCATATTCATGCCGATTTCGCCGGTGCCGCCCAAGGGCAAGAACCAAAAGTCTTTTGAATCTGGCGTCATGTTATTTCTATAGTCATATTATTTAAAGTGGCGTAATGAATGTTATTTACCCTTTAATAATGACCCTAACATGCCACGCACTAATCTGCCGCCAATTTGGGTACCGATTGAGCGCATAGTGCTTTTGAAAAAAGCTTCCAATGCTGTTTCACGTTGTCGACCAGCGGCTTTAGGTTTATCCGCTTTTGCCTGTTCTTTAGTTTGAATAGCAGCCGCATCATCAGCCTGTTGTTTTTTAGCAATCTCTTCAGCACGTTGCGTTAAAATTTCATAAGCCGATTCTCTATCGATCATTTTTTCATAAACACCTGCCACCAGTGAATTCGACATTAATACCGTACGTTGGCTATCGCTAATCGGCCCAATTTGGCTTTTCGGTGGTTTAATTAATGTGCGTTGAACAATTTGTGGTCGACCCTTTTCATCTAATAACGACACTAATGCTTCACCAACCGCCAACTCAGTAATCACTTGTTCAGTATTCAACTCAGGATTATCACGAAAAGTTTGGGCAGCTGCACGTACCGCTTTTTGATCACGCGCTGTGAATGCACGTAAGGCATGTTGAATTCGATTACCTAATTGAGCAAGCACACTATCTGGAATATCTGTTGGATTCTGGGTGACAAAATACACACCCACACCCTTCGAACGGATCAATCGCACCACTTGTTCAACCTTATCTAACAATACTTGTGGTGCATCTTTAAAGATTAAATGGGCTTCATCAAAAAACAATACTAATTTAGGTTTATCGGGATCGCCAACTTCGGGCAGTTGCTCAAATAGTTCCGACATCAACCACAATAAAAACGTACTGTATAACTGAGGTGAATTCATTAACCCATTCGCCGCCAGCAGATTAATTACACCTTTGCCTTCAGAATCGCTTTGTATCAAATCATCAAGGTTGAGCACAGGTTCTGCAAACAACTGATCGGCACCTTGATCTTCTAAAGTAATTAATCGACGTTGAATCGCGCCAACACTGGCCGCAGATACATTGCCATAAACCGTCTGAAATTCAGCAGCATTATCAGCTACAAACCTTAGCATGGCGCGTAGATCTTTTAGATCAAGCAACAACCAACCATTGTCATCCGCGACTCGAAATACCAATGACAACACGCCTTCTTGGGTGTCATTAAGATTGAGCAAACGAGACATTAACAACGGGCCCATATCAGAAATCGTCGTTCTAACAGGATGACCTTGCTTGCCAAAAATATCCCAAAATGTCGCCGGAAAACCTTGAAACTTAAAATCATCTAAATGCATCAACGCAACACGTTCAGCCACTTTAGGATGTTCTTTACCCGGTTGCGTGAGACCAGATACATCGCCTTTAATATCAGCCAAAAATACCGGCACACCGATTTCACTAAAACCTTCTGCTAGCCCTTGCATGGTAATCGTTTTACCGGTACCTGTAGCGCCCGCTATCAAACCATGTCGATTAGCCAATTTAGGCAATAACCTGATGGCGAGTTCACCTGCTTGTCCAATGAAAATAGTGTCTGACATATTGAATCCTTTTTAACACTGAAAATAGAGGGCATTCGTATAGCGGTACTTTAGATTACTTACATGACTAAAATCAATTGACCAAATCAATCTATGATTATTTTAAGTTGAGATAGTCAGTGTTCTGTCTATATGTCCGGCAAGGCTGCCTAACGCTTTCTACGGCCTTTAGATTTTCCTTTATGTTGACGCTGAGAATCTGGCTCAAAATCACCAAACTCTTCATCGTCAAATGGAGAACTGGCAGGTGCAAGCGGAGCAAAACCTGCAATGATTTCACGTTCTAATGCATAGCCAATAACACGTTCAATAGACGCTAACTGTTTAGTTTCGTCCTCACTAAAAAATGAAACCGCCAAACCAGCAGTGCCAATACGACCAGTGCGACCAATTCGGTGCACATAATCTTCAGCCACATAAGGCAAGTCAAAGTTCACCACGCAAGGTAGTTGATTGATATCAATACCTCGTGAAGCAATATCAGTAGCGACCAACACCTTAATCGTGCCATTTTTAAAACCATCTAAAGCGAGCGTACGTGCATGTTGGGTTCTGTTGGCATGGATTGATTCGGCATTAATACCCACGTCTTTCAGCGTAACCACCAAACTATCTGCACCCTGTTTAGTTCGACTAAACACCAAGACTTGCTGCCAACTGTTGAATTTAATCAGGTAAATTAACAAGTCACTTTTGTATTCTTTAACAACGGGATATATTTTTTGCGTAATGGTATCGACAATGCTGTTGGCGGCGGTGACTTCAATCAAAATCGGATTATTAAGCATGTTGTTAGCAAGCGATTTAATCTCTTTAGAAAACGTCGCTGAAAACATCAAGGTTTGACGTTTATTAGGTAGTAGCGTTTGGATTCGACGGATATCATCGATAAAGCCCAATTCCAACATGCGATCAGCTTCATCCAACACCAATATTTCAAGCTGTTCAAAATTAATCGCCTGTTGATTATAAAGATCAATCAAACGACCCGGTGTAGCTACCAACACATCGATACCTTCTTGTAGTTCGGTAATTTGTGGCTCGATTCTCACTCCACCAAACACTGCGGTAGATCGAATATTCATATGACGGCTGTAGTTTTCAATACTGTCGGCAACCTGAGCTGCAAGCTCACGCGTCGGCGTAATAACTAAGGCGCGTACACAATGAGCCTGTGGTGGTGCTGGGCCACCAGATAATAACTGCACCATAGGCAATGTAAAGCCAGCTGTTTTTCCCGTACCAGTCTGTGCCACCGCCATCACATCCCGTTGACTCAACACCGCTGGAATAGCTTCAACCTGAATGAGTGATGGTGTTGTATAACCTTGCTCTGCAACCGCTTTCAACAATTCATCACACAAGTTTAAAGCGCTAAACGACATAGATATTTTTTCCTTAATGATTGATGTATCAAGTTGACTTAGCCCTTGATTTCTCAGCGTTATGCAGAGATGTTAGCTCATTATCTTGATAAATGTATTTTGCTTTGCGAAAAAAGCTACATAATAAACATAATGAAATAGATATCTTAATTCGAGTTTATCTCATTTAATAAGGAGTGAAACCTCTCCTTTCAAGCTCGGTTTTGATATCACCTATATCAATACCGTTTAAAACATCAGGATCAAGTACGAAAAAGAGTTGTTTTTTCGCTCGGGTTAAAGCGACATATACCAATTTCCAGACTTTATTAAACTTGTTGGCCTCGGTAAGGCCTGACTGTAAAAAATATTTATAAAAATTCGGAGTCAAAATAACAATACAGGTATCTGCATCCAATCCTTTTACTGAATCGATACTTGTTACGCTATATCTAGCATCAGGAGAAAGGATGGACTCTGAATATGCTTTTGTGATCATGTACTCTTTTGGTTCTAGCTTAATCGAGTACTTACGGCATAGTTTTCTGTGTGCTTCGTCGAAACCTTTAGCTTTGACGTCTTCACAAAATTCGATGTGTGCAACTTTTACCATCAACTCTGGATCTCTACCATGATCTGAAGTAGCGATTAAGTCTGCCACCCTTGTATCGAAAGTACCGTTCAGCTTTTTATGAGTACTATATTTAACTGTTTTTTTATCAATACAAACAAGGCTTTCAGATTCAATATGACTAGTAATAAATGTATCATAGCTTTGATGATTAGATTCTATATAAAGTAACTCGCCAATTTCTTTACTTAAACTTTTCTGTTGCTGCTCTGGATAACAAAATGGATTTGAAATATTCAAAATTTCGGTTGGCACCCTCCTGCTAATATTATTTGGTTCAAGAATATTAACTTTTTCAGGGTATTCTTTACTCACATGCGTTATAAAATCAGTTAGATCGTCTGCATATTTGATCGCTTGCTTAGGATCACCAATCATATAAATATAAAGCCCTTCAAAACCCAATGCAGAAAATGCTTTTAATGCATCAGTATCTAAATCTTGTACTTCATCAAGATAGATTCGTTCAATACTCGACCTGATATTTAAGATTACATTATCTACTTTAAGCCTCTTTGCACGTGTCGCGTTCTTTGAATGACTTTTATCAAGTATTTTTCTAGCAATGGCAAATACTTTTGACGAATGGATTACTTTAAGCTTTTTTAATCTATTGATTTGATAATTTATGTGGCTTGGCACTTGCGGTAAACTCACAATTGATGCCTTGTCGTAAATATCGCCTGTAATATATTGCGAATATGGATATATAACTTCGTTAAGCAAAAAGGTATGTACAGTTTCAATTTCTAAATTAGGTGGAATTACACCTAATTGCTCAATAACCGCTTCTTCTATTTTATTTTTTGCTGCATTGGTAAAAGTTATTGAATAAATAACTTTATTTGTGGAAGACTGATTACAAAACTCGACCAATTGTTGTGCAAGGCCATATGTTTTACCTGCTCCAGCCCCTGCAATCTGAATATTAATCATGATAAATCATCAATAATTCGTTGGATATGAGAAGGAAGTGTTATTTCTAGTGGATCTTCATCTCTTAACATTGCGTCACAAAGCCCTAACATGCATTCAGCCTTACCTGAGATCATTTTTTCGGCGACAGCTTGTTCTGTATTAGCCACACCAAATAACTTGCTCAATAGTGCGGTATTATTTCCAGCTGATGAAATATCATTTTCTAAGGTGTACCCATCAGTTGTAGTGACAAAGACATTTCGATTATTTCTACCGTAGACATTATGTTCTTCGCGAGCTTGGGTTTGATTATCAAAATCTCGAATTACACCTATTTTCTTATCCAGATTATCTTTATTTAACTTTAACCAAACATCTAAGAATGTTCTATAGCCTTTCTGTCCAATGCTAATTACTTCTATGTTGTTCAAATTTTGATTTTTTATCATAAAACAATTAAACAACATCTCTTCCGTCGTACCCTCTACTAGAATAATTTTATTTGCGAATAAAAGTTTCAATATGTCGAAATTAGGTCTTTTTCTTAAATAGTCGAGTAGTTGTGAAGAAACATCAGATAATGAAATGGCTTTATCACCAGAAAAAGCTATCACACTTGATAACTTTAACTTGTTAATTACTGCAGGATTATGTGTCGCAACAATTGTCTGTAGCATGCTCGAATTTTGTGCGGTGCTTTTGTAGATAAAGTCACTTGCAAGACGAAGGTTATTTACACTGAGGTGTGCCTCAGGTTCCTCTATGCAACATAAATTGAAATGCTCTTTTTCATTAGAACGATAATATGCAAATAGAATAAATATATAGATAAGATTTCTCTCACCCAATCCTTTTTGATATAAAAAATTATCTCCATACTGCAGAGTAATATTGGATAAGATATTTTTTAAATTAGGTAAGTTAGGTATGCACTTTATCTTATTTATAAATGATTCAATATTCTTAAAACCATCATCATCATGCATAGAATTGACAATTTTATCAAAAGAATCAGTATCTTCAATCGAAGAGAAAAAGTTCACATATGCCTGATTTATTTCATTTCGTTCCCTATCATTCAGTGTATTAACTAGTAACTTTGTTAATAAGCTATTTGATTTCATAGTATTACTTTCAGAAAAGTCGTCCCTTTCAGCAGTTATCGTATTTATCCTTACTCTCTTTAGATCTTTAAAGCTGATGTCTTTCCCATTATTAACAGATACAATTTTGTACTCGTAAAGTTCTAGAGGTAATGTAAACCATCTAGCTGATTCTGAATCCTTAATATCTTTTAAAAGATCACTAACAGCAATGATTAAATCATTGTCATCTTTAGGCTTAAACTCATACTGAATTCTATAACATTCTTGGCCATTATCATCATAGAGCCAACGACCTAATATCTGTCGTTCATATTCATCAACAGGTGAAGAAAAATCAATCGTAACACTAATTTTAGGGATTAAAGAAGTAAGTTTGCTTCCACTTAAACCGTTAATTACAGCTTTATAAAAATCAGCAATACATTGAATATTTATATCAGAAACAACTAACCGCTTTTGATTGTAATCAATATTGTTCGCACTGAGAGGCAGAGAAATAGCAGAGAAGAAATTTGTTTTACCTGCATCATTTTCACCAATAACAACTGTCATTTTCTTTAGACTTGTTGAAAAATCCCTAAAGCCTCGATAGTTTTTAATCTTAATTTGGCTTATATACATTTATGCTCCCTATTTTATTGAATTTCTTCAATGGCTTACATTGTTCAACAATCCAGCCAATCCCGATTCCCTCTCATGCTGTGTCATCACTGTTTTACGCAAAATAGTTTCATTACAAAATAAGCTTAGCTGTTTCTTCGCTCTAGTAATCGCGGTATATAACAATTCACGATTCAAAATAGCCGTATCTTCATGTGGTAACACCACACAAACATGGTCAAATTCTGAACCCTGACTTTTATGAACTGTCATCGCAAAAGCTGTTTCATGGGCTGGCAGTCTAATTAAATCAACCCAACGTAATTCATTATCAATTAAGAAACAGGCGCGTAATTGCCCTGTTTCATCTTTTAAGATCAGCCCTGTATCGCCGTTAAATAATTGCTGACGATAATCATTTTGAGTAATCATGATTGGCCTTCCATGATAAAAATCATGTTGACTCCGCCAGCCAAGTTTCGCGATATGACGTTCAATAACCGCATTAACCGATGCAACGGATTGTGGGCCTTGTTTAATGGCACATAACACACGATAAACATCAAAAGATTGGATGCAATCTAACGGACTTTCTGCTTGCATGATGGCTTTGAAATAAGGCTGATAACCCGCGATTAAATGAGCATTGTCTTCCTCTTGTAGCCAAGTCTGTTGTCCTACTGCTTTAAGCTCACTTACAACACGTTCAGCATTGCCTGCTTGAATCGCATAGGCTAATCGCCCAATTAAACTGGCTTCATCAAAGCGATAACTATGTTGAAGTTTCACGACACTATTCATTTCGGCTGTTTCACTTTTATTTACATAGTCACTCAAGTTTATTTCAGCTAAATCAGCAACCGTATCAACAAAATTTGCATTAAATGACACCGCCTTTTGACACAAATTAGCTAATACCGCACCGGATTCAACTGAGGCTAATTGCTGGCTATCACCTAGTAATACTAATTGAGCGGTTGGTGATAACGCTTGTAATAATTTCGCCATCAAGCTGATATCAATCATTGAGGCTTCATCGACAATAATGACATCAAACGGTAACGATCGATCAGCGTTATAACGTCCTTGTTCATTATTCGGGCTTATGCCCAATAAGCGATGTAAGGTTTTAGCTTGAATGGCCTCATTTTTTTTATCACTAATAACATGCTGTAACCGTGCTGCCGCCTTACCTGTTGGTGCAGCTAAGGCAATGCGATAATCTGAGCGTTGTTGATATAAACATTGCAATAATCGTAAAACAATGGTGGTTTTACCCGTACCTGGGCCGCCGGAAATCACACTGAATTGGCGTGTTAACGCCATTAATACCGCGACTTTTTGCCAATCAATACCATCAATGGTTGTCGGCCAAGCCGTTAGTATTTGTTTTAACTCGGCCTGATTGATCACTGCAATATCAGCACTTAGTCGTTTAATCGCCGATGCAACATTTTGTTCATCATGCCAATAGCGGTATAAATACACTAAACCATTATCCGCCATGATCAGTGGACGATAATCATCGCCCGTTCCAACCGCATTGCTTTGTTTTAAACGTCTTTGCCATTCGCTAATATCACTAGGTAACAGCTGACGAACACTGTGCAAAAGTCCATTCATCTGACTTGGATTTAAGCTTAAATTTAAACAAACATGACCTTGCGAAACCGCTTCGGTCAATAATCCCGCCGTTAATGCCACCAGCTCATCTTTACTAGTATCAACACGTTCAATATAACGAGAAAATTGGCACGCTAACTCGCTGAACCCTGCTTGGCGTAGTGCTTTCATTACATTACTCACTTTACTCATTACTCAATCCTTGCAGGTAATGATCAAACGCTGTTAATAATTCTACACTTGGTCTATCAGCAAATACGCCTGCTTGACCCCAATCTGGATGCATGCCACGAATAAACAGATAATAAACGCCGCCTAAATGTTGTGCGGGATCGTAATCAGGCAAACGTAAAGCAAGATAACGATGCAAGGCCAGACTATAAATTAAATACTGCAAAGGATAATCATGGGAAATCATCGCTTCATCTAATGCATTCATCGTATAATCTTGTGGCTGTGAACCTAAGAAGTTGGACTTGTAATCCACCACATAAAAACGCCCTTCATGCTCAAATATTAAATCGATAAAGCCTTTCATAAAGCCAGATAGATCATAAAAATCAGAACGATTAATCACTTGTTCTAATGCACTGTTTTTCACTAAATATGGTTTGAGTTGATGTTTTAAACTGCTGACAGAAAGATGCGTGACGGGAAAATAAAAAGCCATTTCATCTAAACGCTGTGCAGGCGTTAGATCAGCCAAACACAATGAGCTTTCGGCAGATAACGGCGTAATCACGATTTCACATAACCATTTACACACCGCTTCTGTCCACGTTTGATCAAAGCCGTATTGCACTAACAACTGGCTGACTAATTTACTCATACCTTCATTATCGTCAGTCTTAAAATCCCATTGTTCCAAGATACTGTGCAAGCATGTACCTGCTTGTGCGCCTTTGGGGAATTTAAAGCGATCAGCTATTTCTGCTTGCGTTAATCGCACTGTATCAAGCTGAATCTGATGTGGACTTAAGCTATCGTAATCTGGCATTTCAGCATCATGTCCCGCCGTTAACGCACTGAAACTACCAATTCGCCATGGCTTGTCTATTTTGCCAACAAAATCACGTGCGGCTAATAGTGGTTGTTCAGCAAGATTATTTTGCAAGCCAACCATCGCTTGTTCGATCAAAGGTTCAACTACAATTGTCTGATTGCTTGAGCTGGCTAATTCCTGCAAATCAGCAGCCATTTGAACGGGATCAATTTTAGTCAGCGTAGGATGCAATAAACTAAATAAAGCCGAATCATTTACACCATTGGCATTACCCCACGTGATAATACAACGCTCCCTTGCACGCGTTAAGGCCACATAAAGCAAGCGTAAATCTTCGGCTTTTTCTTCTTGTAACACTAACTCTTTGGCTTGCGTTAAGCTCGGTTCAATCATCGCGACATAAGCGGCATTATCTTGTTCAGGATCGTGAAAACGTACAATCTCATCTTTGCCTGATCGTAAATTCACATCCCATAAAAACGGACAAAACACGATGGGATATTCCAAGCCCTTACTTTTATGAATCGTAATAATTTTGACTAATTGCTCATCACTTTCTAAACGTAATTGCGCCGTTTCATCATCTCCACTTGCCGATTTGCGATGCGATGCTAACCAATGTAATACGGCCCCTATCGCACTTTTCTGGCGACTACAATAATCTTGAATCAACTCAGCTAAGTGATATAAATTGGTCAATTGGCGTTCACCATTATTCAGCGCTAACACACGTTGTTGAACCAACTGCGCCACCATGACATGGCGAAACATCGACATAAAACCTTTTTGTAACCATAGTTGATGCAATTCGTGGAAAAAATCGAGGTGTTTTAACCAAGTGGGTTCATCTTGCTGAACGTCATATAAATCAAAAGCAGTTAAACCAAATAATGGCGAGGCTAAAACAGCAATAATTCGACTGGCATTATTCGGCTCGGCAACCGCCAACAACAAACGTTCTAATAATAAGGCTTCATGCGATGCAAACACATTTTCTCGCCCTTGTTGCACACTGTTTATGCCACGTTGTTGTAAACAATATTGAATTTCAGCTGCTTGACGATGATTTCGAACTAACACCGCGATATCACCACCAGATAAAGGCTGTGTTTCATTGCTGAGTAATTCAGCCTTATTATCTTGTGCTAAATTCAGTAACCGAGCAATTTCATCCGCCGTCGAATTGGCCGCTAAGTTAGTCATATCTTTTTTAGCTAAAGTCTTTTCACCTGCCGTCCATACAATCGACAAAGGTGAAACGGCTTCATTATTAATCAGTAACACGGGAGTTTCGGGACGTGCGGCTTGAACTGAAATAAACGGGATTTCTTCATAAAAAAAGGCTTGTAGTTTACGTTCAAACAAGCTGTTTACCGCAGACACTAAATATGGGTGTGAACGCCAATTGGTGCCTAAAGTATGTTCATGTTCAGTCGCGGCTTTGGCTTTAAGGTAAGTGAAAATATCGGCACCACGAAAGCTATAAATCGCTTGTTTAGGATCGCCAACATAAAAAGTCGGCAAACCACTATCAGCATAAATTCGGCTAAAGCTTTGGTATTGCACCGGATCAGTGTCTTGAAACTCATCAATCAACGCCGCTTGATATTGCGAGCGTAATTTTTCGACTAATTGATCTCCGCCCTGCGCTGCATTCAACGCCTGTTCAAGCGTGACTAATAAATCATCATACGATTGCACTTGTTGCTGCTGTTTTAGCGTGGGCACTGTTTCATTTAAATAAGCGAGCAGAGACAAACGTAGATTTTGTAATTGAATCGTACGTGCTGTTTCTAATTGTTGCTGGGCATCTAATAAAACTTGGCAAGCTAACCAAAAATCTAACTCCGGCAGTTGCTGATCTTTTTTCAAAGCATCTTCCAAGCGTGCTTTGGTAAAGCGCTCAAAGTTTTCAAACAGTGTTGCAGGAGCAACCGATGATTCCATCATTGCCATCAATTGCACCAGCCATGCTTCAACACTATTGGTGCGATATTTATTACCGTTTAATAGTGTTTTATTTTGCAAGGTCGCAATTATCTGATCTTGCTCTACTGCCCATATGGTTTTAACAGCATTAAAGTTATCCGTAACCGTCTGCTGAAAACGTTGGAAATCAATCTCTGGCAAGGCAATGTAATTCAAATATGGCTTACCAATCAAACTACGGATTGATTGTAATAATGTTTCAGGAGTTTCTTTTTTAGCTAATAAAAAAGCACTAAGTTCAGGATCACTTTGGCTCACTTCACGTCGCCAAAAATCATCGGTCGCTGACTGTAAAATCTCTAACTCATCACCAATAAGATCGACATCAAAACGTAAACCGCTTTCAAAGGCAAAGTCGGTCAACACGCGCTGACAAAAACCATGAATCGTAAAAATGGCTGCCTGATCAAAGCTTTGAATCGCTAAATTGAGTTTATGGAAATCACGCTTATTTGTAGATTGTGTTTCCAATAATGCATCACGCGCATCCACCAGTTTTTGCCGTAAACGATCACGTAACTCTTCGGTGGCTGCACGGGTATAGGTCACAACTAAAATCTTATCAACCGTCAGGTTTTGTTCTAATACCAAGCGTAAATACAACTCTGCTAGAGTATAGGTTTTCCCCGTTCCGGCACTGGCTTCGATTAGGTTTGTGCCAGACAAAACGACTGTTTTTGCATCAAAAGCCGTCATAGTTCGCCATCCACTAAATGCTCATGGATCGGTTGATAAATCGCCAACGCTAATGCTCTAAATTCTTCACTTAACGGTGGTTCTGAGTAGATCTGTTGATAATAAACATCATCTGCTTCGGCAGAGGAATATTGACCGCCCAGCCATGCGCTTAAAGCGGCATTTTCTGCTGAGGCTTTGGTGTTGTTCAAGGTTGTTTTTGCAAAGGCATAACTAGTATTGCTGAAAAATGATAATGGTTGATGGATACCTTGCCAGTAGAGTTCGATTAATTGCTGCAATAGTGCTTGTGCATCTTCTACAGGGCTAAATTGATAATCATTATCTTCGGTAATCAAGATACTTTGTCTGCCTACATTTGCTGGCTTAACGGCATTTAATACTAAATGCGTGATCCACATTGCAAGCACATCGTGACCTTTGGTTTTTGCCATTCGATAATGAAATAAGCCGCCGTCATGCAGTTGTGATGATTCGCCTAATTGACCGCTTAATACCAAGTCATTGAACTTTAATTCAAACGATATTGGCGTTAATAAATGAGTTGGATATTGCGGTAAGAGTTTTTCAGCAAATATGCCGACTTTTTCAACTTGGCTTTCAAAGATCTGTTCGCCGATTATACCTTGTGGCAATAGGCCGCTTGCTTGCACTAGTTCCAACATATTAGTGTCAATATTAGGGTTTAATTTAGCGTTTAATAATTGTTGGCGTAATGACCACGCTTGCAAGCCATCGAGTTCAAACGGTTCACGAATATCGAGTTGATCGTCGATCATTTCTAAACGCATGCCCAATCGTTCGCGTAATAAATAACGCGCGGGATGCCTAAAAAAGTTGATCAGCTGATTCAGACTTATCTGCCGCCAGCTATCGTCTGCTTGTGGCAATGCCTGTTCAAACCATGTTTTGTTTTCAGGCATTTCATTCGTCGGACATTGCACTTGTGCAAAGCTAAATAATTGCTCATTTTGACCATCAAAATAACGCTGACTAAACGCTTGTAATGGATGTTGGGTTAATAATTGTGGCCATAGTTCTTCACCGTGTTCATCGGTATACGTTTGATTCAATACATCGCGTAAATCACTGATTAAAACCGACGGTGGAATGGTCGCATTATCACGAATACTGCGACCGACATAACTCAAATAAAGATACGATTGGCATGACATGAGTGCTTCTAAAAATAGATAACGATCATCATCGCGACGAGAACGATCGCCCGCTCGGAAATCATGCGATAACAAATCAAACCCTTGAGTGGGTTGACGACGAGGATAACTATCGTCATTCATGCCAATTAAACACACAACTTTGAAAGGAATACTACGCATCGGTACCATGCCACAAAATGTCACGCCATGCCCCATAAATCGGCTGATCGTTTGGCTGGTATCTAAATGACCATTAATCCAATCTTTGACCAAGGCTAATGACATGGTTTGTTCGAATTCAGCGAGTTGGGTACTTTCTACCAATTTAGCTAAGGTTTGGCGAATAAGATTTAATTCAGCTTCTTCATTGGTTTCATAGCTCGGTAAAAATACGTTTTCTACAACACTATTGAGCTGTTGTTGCCAATTTTCGGCGGTGCGATCTTGGGTTAATTGCTGACGTAAATCATCGAGGCTATCGATAAAAGCACATAGTTGTGCCAATGTTGCCGCGCGATCGCCTGTTATGCCATCAAAGGCGAGTTGTCGTTCAAATAATCGTATTGGTTTTCCCGTCTCAGTCATTGGCATCGCATACGCTAATAACAAGCGATCTAAACCCGCTCGCCACGTATTATTTTTGGTTTCAGGTAAATCAAAGTCGGTTTTATGTTCGGCCGATAATGCCCAACGTGTATGAGTTTCCGCTAACCATTCACGAATCAACGTTAATTGTTCATCATCCAACGAAAAACGCTGTTGAATGGCTTTACATTCCAACAAGGTCAGCACGGTTTCAACATCAAATCGTGACTGTGGCAAACTTAATAAACTAACAAAGGCATTTAAAATCGGGCTTTGGTAACGCACCCCACAATCTGCAATGCCATAGGGAATGCGTTGGGTATTCGGTGTATTAGCAAATACGGCATCAATCCACGGCGCGTAGACTTCAATATCCGGCGTCATGACAACGATATCGGTCGGTGATAAATCAGGATCATGTTCAAACAACGCTAATAACTGATCGTGCAATACTTCGATTTCACGCATTGTACTATGGCAAGCATGAACCATGATGGACTTGTCATCACTGGCAATCGGTGTTTTATCGTCTTCAAAATCAGGATTACTTAATGCGAAAATATCATGTTGTAACATGCCTAAAACATGACTGCGTTCAGGCTCAATAAACGCATCTAACGATTCATGTTCGCAGCTTTGTAATTGCTCAAAAAATTCTTGACCTTGTTTACCCAAACTCGCTAATAAAGGATGACCTGTATTGAAGTATTCATCATCCTCATCCTCATCCTCATCATCTAATTCATCAAACAAATCAAGCTGTGCCACACGTTTTGCCTGCGTTTTTTTATCCACCAAATCGCCCCAATATCCTTCACTTGGCGACAAGAAATATAAGGTGATGTCGCAGTGACGTGCCATCAATTCAAATAAGGTCAAATATACTGGCGGCATGGCGGAAATACCAAAGATTGCCAAACGTTCAGGCAAACCTTTTGGTCGTGTTTCTGTTGTCTTTAAATAATCATTGAGTTGGTTGAGCAAGTTAGCACGGTGCATTGCCACACTATCATCTGCAGTCGCCGTCGCGGTTAATTGTTGCCATAACGCAGCCTGCCAATGGGGTGTTTCACCTTGTTCCCACGCTTGGATCCAATCTGGGCGATACATAAGATATTGGTCAAATGTATCGGCAATGCGATGTGACAATGCATAACGTTTTAAGGGATCATCTTGCTCGCCTAAGTAGGCATTAATAATGGCAAAATTATCCAGCTGACGACATACGGGTAATAATTCATAAATACGCCACGCCATGGCATCTGTCGAAAAGGGTGATTGTTTGGGCACACTCGGCAGCAGCCGACGAAACAAGGCCCAGAGATAAGCCGAAGGATATGGGAAATCCAAATGACTAACAATACCATGACGTTGAGCTAAAAATAATGAGAGCCAACGCGTAAGCTCATTACTCTGCACGATAACCGTCTCAGCTTGTAATGGCGGCAAAGGAGAAGATTGTTGCAATTGCGCAAGGTGTTCGGCAAGTTGCACTATATTATTACTATAAACAATCTTAAGCATTATCGACTTCAATCCTTCGATTTAGATAAACTGACATCATACGAGAACTTGCCCTATTTATGCTCGTTTAATCTAAAACAAAAAAAACTATTGATAAAATTGATCAACAAATGCACTATTCGCCACAATTGCTAAATCAGACGACATAATGTCGCAAAAGCAATAGATTTTATGAGGATTTATTTCTATGAAAAACACCGAAGACTTAGGCACTTGGTATGGTCAAATACAATCAAGTAGAGGCAATATAGTTGTCATCCGTGATGAACAGTTGCCGCCCGCAAACAAAGGTAGAATGTATCTCTACAACACAGATCGTGATGCAGTTATTGAGTACGATGAAGCTATCGTTTTGCCAAAATTAGTTGAATTATCGGAAGAAGATAAACTGCAAGTAAAAGCAAAACATACTAAAGCGTGGGAAGCTGCGCGCAAGCAATTCATCCGCGCGCATACTAAAACATCTTCAACGACTTCTACACGTAAAACTGAGTCATCACTTGATTTATTACCTACTGATGACGATGACAGTTCAGATGATGACGACGACGAGTAAATTTCCAATTTAGTCAGCGTCATTCAATGCAATCTGTATCACAACGCTAACCATCCTTTAATCTTTATATTGTATTGATTCATGTTATGTTGAAATGCAAATTTCGACATGGCATGGATAGAATCAAATTCGCACTAAATAAAGGTGATATTTAAATGGATAATGAATACGGATTGATACATGCTCTTTTGCTTGATGGTTTGGGTTTAGCGGTGCCAATAGACGTTGCTGATATTCATAACTGGACTAAAGAGCAAGGCGTACTCTGGTTACATTTTGACTACTCGCGTCCTGAAGCTGAAGAATGGTTAATGGAATCTTCTGGACTGGATAAAGTCATCGCACAAGCATTACTCGAAGACGAAACACGACCGCGCGCTACAATGATTAATGACGGGATGTTGATTGCACTTCGCGGAATAAATCATAATCCTGACGCTGAACCAGACGACATGGTCGCCCTGAGAATGTGGGTTGATCCGCATCGTATAGTGACATCTCGTCGACGTAAGTTTGGCGCAGCTAATGTCATTGCAACTGATTTAATGGATGGACGTGGTCCTAAAAATACGGGTGATTTTTTGGTATCCATGATCAATCATATCGTTCACGGTATGTCCGATACTATTAATGACTTTGAAGAGCGTACGGCTGATTATGAAGATGCAGTATTAAGTGGAGAAACTGAAGGTGTTCGTTATGATCTTGCTGATTTGCGTCGTAAAACAATTACTATTCGACGCTATTTAGCACCTGAACGCGACGCATTCTCACGGCTTTTAATTGAAAAAGTGTCGTGGCTTGATGCCAACCATATTATTCAAATTCGTGAAGTCAATGATGCATTACTGCGTCATATTGAAAATCTTGATGCAGCAAGAGATCGCGCAGCGGTCACTCAAGAAGAACTTAATAGTCGTTTATCAGAACAATTAAATGCTCGCATGTACGTGCTGTCGGTTGTGACCACCGTGTTTTTACCGTTGGGATTTCTTACAGGTTTATTGGGCATTAATATTGGCGGTATTCCTGGTGCAGATAATTCCCATGCATTTTGGTTATTTATGGTTATGTTAATCGCGATTGTTATCGGTCAAGTCATTCTCTTTCGTTGGAAAAAATGGTTTTAATCAGTTTCAGGAACTATACTCTAGCTAAATGTCTCCTACTATTCTGAAATCATTAACTCTGTAGCACATTACTTTAGTTACTCTAATTTGCTATTAAAACGGAATTAAATTCAAAACACATGTATCGCACCAATAAAAGACTACTGTTAGTTTTACTCACTATCATGGCTTATCTGCCGATGACGGTGATGAATGTAGCCAATGCGATGCCTAATGCTTCTGTTCCAATGTCAACTCAATCTATTGTGGCAATGGACATGACGAATATGGCGATGATAGATGCTGGTGTTGCCGATTGTCATCATCAGGCTAATAAAAGCTGCGAGCATTGTTCAATTCAGTCTGGCGCTCATTGTGTTCACAATGCCTGTTCAGTCAGCTTGGCCATCACAACACCTTATTCATTCTTGAATATCAATCGCGATTTAAAAAATAACGATAAGACCATGCGTATTAGCACGCAATTTCAACAACCGACCCGCCTTCTCCGCCCTCCTATTTCCATCTAAAGATCTTTATCAAGCCACTTTTATCACGGTAGACCGTAAAAAAGACAGCTCGTTTACAGATCTCACCATTACTAATCGTACGTTCATTAGCCTTACAAAGGTGTTCATTGTCACCCTGTCAGCTTTAATCACCGTGCATACATAGTGCGCCATCAGTTTGATGTCGTGGTTGATAACGCCCATTTAGGTGTTTAGTCATGTGGAAATTAAAATTTACAACTTCAAGCAAGTACTTATTGCTGATTTTATTACTTTGTTCAATTCAACTCAGCCAAGCTGACGGTCTAGACAACTTAAATAAGCCAATGTCTGAACCCAGCTCACCATTGACATTGAACGCCGCCCTATCACGTGTACAACTAGATAATATTGGTTTAGCTGAGATACAGGCACGTGCAGAAGCTATGGCTGCCATTCCCTCACAGGTCAGTAGTCTGCCCGATCCGATGATTAGTTTTAATGCAGCCAATTTGCCGACTGATAGCTTTAGTATTAGTCAAGAACCGATGACCCAAATACAGTTTTCTATTAGCCAAAAGATCCCTTATCCGGGTAAATTAGCCTTAAAAGAAAGTGCTGCTCGCCATATGGCTGACGTAGCCGACGCTACGGTTGATGAAATGCGACTCAAGTTGAATCAAGATGTTAAAACTCTATGGTGGCAGTTATTTTTGCTCGATCGTTCACTTGACGTCATCAATATAAATAAGACTTTACTGAGACAATTTATTGAAATCGCCCAAACTAAATATAAGGTTGGTCAAGGTTTACAACAAGACGTATTGCTGGCGCAATTGGAATTATCCAAATTGATTGATCATACGATTCAACTGACCAGTGCTCGTAAACAGCGCTCAGCACAACTTAATGCCTTACTTAATCAGCCTAGCAATCAAGCTATCCAATTACCTGTTTTAGCTGAAATTGATATTGCATTACCGCAACTCCTTGCAGCTGAATCAGTGTTCGATATAGCAGAACAACATCGTCCTGCACTGACGCAACGACGCTTATTAATTGATGTGGCAACGGATAGGCAAAAATTAGCTGAGCGTGATCTATTACCTGATTTTAATGTCGGTGCAGCCTATGGTTTTCGTGATGGCAATAATGCCAACGGTTCTAATCGAGCTGACTTAATGTCATTTCAAGTGGGCATTAACGTACCCATTTTTGCAGGACAGAAACAAAAAATGGCTATTTCTCAACGCCATAGTGAAGTCAAACAACAGCAGTTTGCATTACAAGATAGCTGGTTAAATATCCAATCTGATATTACCTCAACAATTGCAGAGTACGAGCAAGCTAAGGAGCAAGTTTTGCTATTTAAAACCGGTATCATCCCGCAGGCTAATCAAACAGTTGCTTCCATGCTGGCAGGCTATCAAGTTAATAAAGTCGACTTTCTGAATTTGATTCGTGCTCAAATAACGCTGTATGACTACCAAACAAATGAGTGGAAAGCGATCAGCGATGCTAAATCCGCCTTAGCCAAATTAGTCGCCATCGTCGGTGAGGAGAATATTTATGAATAAACCTATCTTAGTATCACTGACCTTAATAAGCGGGATCGTCATAGGTGGCTTAACAGCCTATTGGTTGGTTAATCAGCAAATTCAAACCATGTCGCAAGATGAAGCAGCAATAACCGAACAAACAAAGGAACAACAAAGGCCATTGTTCTACCGTAATCCGATGAACCCTGATATTACATCGCCCATGCCGACTAAAGATAATATGGGGATGGATTACATTCCTGTTTATTCTGAAGATAATACGGCAATGGATATGGCGCAAACTGGAACCGTCAAGATAGATCCAGTTACGGTGCAGAACATGGGCGTTAGAACCACCCTAGCCACCACTACAGCACTCTCTCACGAGATACGCGCTATGGGTCGTGTCGCTTATGATGAAGAACACATCACCCGCCTTCATCCAAAAACGGAAGGCTGGATCGAAAAACTCTTTATCGATAAAACCGGTACTAGCGTCAAAGCAGGTACGATGTTATTAAGTATTTATTCCCCTCAGCTAGTCACTAGCGCACAAGAATATTTGCTGGCTTTAAAAAGCTTAAAAACATTAGAAAATAGTCCTTTTGAAGACATCAGTTTTGGTGCTAAACAAATGGCAAAATCAGCACGTGAACGCTTGGAGTTTCTTGATGTACCCGAACACCAGATCCATGATTTAGAACAAACGGGCATTATTAAAAAAAATATCCATATTCACTCACCTTTTAACGGTGTCGTTATTAATATTGGCGCTCGAGAAGGTCAGTATGTGAGCCCTGAAACCGAGTTGTATATGCTAGCTGACTTAAGCAAGGTGTGGGTTTTTGCAGATGTCTTCGAATCTGATTTACCGTGGGTCAGCGTGGGAGATACGGTTGAAATGACCTTGACAGGCATCCCAGGGAAAATATTTAAAGGTACTTTGTCTTACATTTATCCTTATGCCGAAGTTAAAACACGCACCATAAAAGTCAGACTGGTCTTTGATAATGAAGATTTGTTACTCAAACCAGATATGTTTGCCAATGTCACTATCAACACACAACGTCAGGCCAATGCCATCACCATACCTTCGGAAGCGATTGTACGTTCAGGTGAACGAGATCAAGTATTTGTTGTACGTGGTCAAGGCAAGTTTGAACCTAGAACAGTTAAAGTCGGTTTAACTGCCGAGGGTTTAACTCAAATTATCGACGGTATTGATGTGGGTGATGAAGTGGTTACATCTAGCCAGTTTTTAATCGATTCAGAATCAAAACTGCGTGAATCTACTGCCAAAATGTTAGAAAGACTTAACATTGATAAAACTCAATCGGAATCGAAATCGGAGAATAAGTCTGATAGTGGCTTCTCAATTGGCATGCCTGAAGATCAAAACAGTATGCGAATAGCGCCCAGCAGCAACAAGTCTACAATGGATGTGAAAAAGTATGATTAAACAAATTATTGCCGCCTCATTACGCGATAAATTTCAGGTTTTATTAATCGCTGCTTTGCTTATCGCCACTGGGCTTTGGGCTTTAAAAAACACACCGCTGGATGCCATTCCTGATCTGTCGGATGTGCAGGTTATCGTCTTAACAAAATACCCAGGCCAAGCACCGCAAGTCGTTGAAGATCAAGTAACCTATCCATTGACCACCGCCATGTTATCAGTGCCCAAGTCAAAAACGGTGCGCGGTTATTCCTTCTTCGGCTTATCGTTCGTCTACATTATTTTTGAAGATAATACCGATATGTATTGGGCACGTTCGCGTGTTCTGGAATACTTAAATTATGTCAGTGGACGATTACCCGATGGTGTCAATCCAAGTATAGGACCTGATGCAACGGGGGTTGGTTGGATATATGAATACGCCTTAATCGATAAAACTGGTCAACATGATTTGGCTCAATTACGTTCGCTACAAGATTGGTATTTACGGTATCCCTTACAAACCGTCGATGGCGTATCGGAGGTCGCGTCAATCGGTGGTTATGTTAAACAATATCAAATTGAAGTTAATCCCAATGCTTTACTAAATTACAATATTTCTTTGTCTACAGTAAAAACAGCCATTCAACGTTCTAATCTTGATGTCGGTGGCAAGATAATTGAAATGGCCGAAACAGAATACATGGTACGCGGTCGCGGCTACATACATTCTATTGATGATTTAAAGTCGATTGCCATCAATGTCAGTGACAATGGAACACCGATTCGATTAACGGATATCGCTAATATTCATTTAGGGCCAGAATTACGCCGCGGCGTCGCTGATTTGAATGGCGAAGGTGAAGTCGCTGGTGGCGTTGTCATTATGCGTTATGGTGAAAATGCATTACAAACAATTGAAAATGTTGAACTTAAACTTGCAGAGCTAGAAAAAGGTTTGCCAGCAGGCGTGGAAATTATACCGGTCTATGATCGCAGTAAACTCATCAACCGCGCTGTCAATAATTTAAAACATAAACTCATCGAAGAGTCGGTAGTTGTAGCACTAATATGCATCTTATTTTTATTTCATATTCGTTCTGCGATGGTGGCTATTATCACCCTGCCTATCGGTATTTTAATGGCGTTTATTGTCATGCATTGGCAAGGAATTAATGCCAACATCATGTCATTGGGTGGTATCGCCATTGCCATTGGTGCAATGGTCGATGGCGCCATTGTGATGATTGAAAATTGTCATAAGCATCTAGAACGCGCGGTCAACATTAAGCAGGCACAATTAACAACATCTGAGCGCTGGCAAGCGGTGAGTAAGGCATCCCAAGAAGTTGGTCCAGCCTTATTTTTCTCATTGCTAATTATTACCGTTTCATTTTTACCTGTGTTTACCTTGCAAGCGCAAGAAGGTCGTTTATTTGCCCCGCTAGCCTTTACCAAAACTTATTCGATGGCAGCCGCAGCGATTCTGGCTATTACTTTAGTTCCAGTGTTAATGGGCTATTTTATTCGTGGAAAAATCACTCCAGAAGCTAAAAACCCTCTCAATCGAGTATTGCATATGATCCATTCGCCGAGCTTGCGTTTCGCTATTCGCTGGCGTTGGCTTACCCTACTATTAACGGTTATTGTGTTGATTGTGACCATTAGTCCAGCAGGAAAATTAGGCAGTGAATTTATGCCGCCACTGGACGAAGGTGACATCTTATATATGCCAACAACCTATCCTGGTATCTCAATTAGTAAGGCACGAGAATTGTTGCAACAAACAGATAAAATACTGAAAACATTCCCAGAAGTAGAGCATGTTTTTGGCAAAGCAGGTCGCGCCGATACGGCGACTGATCCCGCGCCACTATCTATGTTTGAAACTACGATTAAACTCAAAGATAAATCAGCGTGGCCAGATCCGACAAAAACAACCAAACAATTAATGCAAGAAATGGATGCTGCAATTGATTTTCCTGGCTTAGCCAATGCATGGACAATGCCCATAAAAACACGCATTGACATGTTATCAACCGGTATAAAAACACCGATCGGCATTAAAATTAGTGGCCCAAGTCTTACCGTACTTGAAAAAATTGCCAATGATGTTGAACAAAGTATCAAACGCATGCCGGACACGTTGTCTGCTTTTGGTGATAAAGCCGCCGGTGGTTATTATCTTGATTTTGATATTAATCGTGATGAATTAGCCCGTTACGGTTTACATATTGCTGATGTACAAGAAGTGATTCAAACTGCGATTGGTGGTGCCAATGTCACTGAAACAGTGGAAGGATTAGAACGTTATCCAGTTAATTTACGCTATCCACGTGAACTGCGTGATAATGTAGACGACTTAAAACGCATCCTAATCTCAACACCAACAGGTGCTCAAATCCCACTCGCTCAAGTAGCTGATATGGAATTCCGACGTGGTGCTCCGGTTATTAAAACTGAAGCCGCCAGACCTAATGCATGGGTGTACGTCGACATCAAAACAGATGATATTGGCGGTTATGTCGCAAAAGCCAAACTGCAAATTGAGCAAGAGGTTAAAATTCCTGCAGGTTACACGTTGTCATGGTCTGGACAATTTGAATATATGGAACGCGCTGCCAAACGACTCACTGTCGTGGTACCCGTCACATTAGCGCTCATCTTTTTATTACTCTATTTTAATTTCCGCAATCTCAGCTCTCCATTGGTTGTTATGTTAACAATTCCCTTTGCTTTGGTCGGCGGTGTTTGGTTAATTTATCTGCTAGGATTTAATCTATCGGTAGCAGTAGCGGTTGGCTTTATCGCTTTAGCAGGCGTGACTGCTGAAATTGGTGTTTTGGTGTTGACCTTCATAGATCAAACAATTGCACAGTCTCGAAATGATATAGCCCAAAAAACCGGTAAAACGGTACAAGAAATAAACCTTACTAATCAAGAAATAATGAACGCCGTACATCGCGGTACATCAGAACGCGTGCGTCCGATTGTGATGACAGCGACGGCGATTATCGCTGGGTTATTACCTATTATGTGGAGTAGCGGCACAGGTTCAGAAGTCATGCAACGTATTGCCGCGCCTATGGTTGGTGGTATGATAACGACGACAATTTTAAGTCTATTAGTATTACCCGTTATTTACGGGTTTGTATTACAACTTAAAGAATATTTTAACCATCAGGAATCGACATTATGATCACGATTTTGCCAAATTGGCATCCTATTTTTGTCCATTTCACCATTGGATTGTTAGGGACTTCAGTTGTCTTTTATTTTGCATCAGCAATCGTCGCCGACGATCATAGATGGAAACAACAGTGGCAGCAGATGGCCAACTGGAGTTTATGGACAGGTTGTCTAGTATCGCTTTCTACGGTCTTTGCCGGTTGGCATGCATATAATACTGTTAGCCATGATGCAGCATCGCACATTGCAATGACTTTACATCGTAATTGGGCATTAGCTACGGCTAGTTTATTTTTAATCCTTGGCTTCGCAGCGATTAGCATTGTTAAAAATAATAGAACACCCCGCTTTTTGTTCTTGTCGGTTGCAGCTATTGCCGGTGCGATGTTAATGGTAACAGGCTTTTTAGGTGGAGAAGCGGTTTATCGCCATGGATTAGGCGTCATGTCATTACCTATAGCAGAAGCTAGCGGCCATGATCACGAACACAATTTAACTCAGGACGCCGATCATCCTAAAGATAACGAACAAAGTTCAGCCCACCAACATGATGAAACAGTTGCCGAATCAGAACCTCAACATCAACATGACCCAGAGATTAAGTCGAATATAGATACCGATTCTAATACACAAATGGACCATCATTCGCATGATGCAAAAGAAGATGTGCCAACGCCCCATGAACATTAATTGTTAACATTATGATCATAATGATAACCTCTTAATACTTATCATCTATTAAATTAGAGAAGATTTCGGTACGATTAAGTATCTGCACATAATTAATGCGAAAGGCTATGCCCTAGCAGTTTTCCATTCAACCCAGTGATCGACTCTATGAAAATACTTCATTCAATCGTCAAGCTACTACTAATTTGTAGCGGTCTTGTCATTAGCTCAAACAGCTTCGCCGTCGATAAGACACAGTTGCTAAAGCAACAACTTGCCGCTGGTAGTGCATTATTGGTAGATCTGCAAACAAATAAAATCCTCTATTCTAGTAACCCAGATATGGTGGTACCGATCGCTTCGGTGACCAAATTGATGACTGCGATAGTTGCGGTGGACGCCAAGTTACCGCTAGATCAGCAACTGCCGATTATTATTAGCGATACCAAAGAGATGAAGTATGTGTTTTCAAGAGTGCGGATAGGCAGCGAAATTAGCCGTCGTAACATGTTGGTGTTAGCTTTAATGTCTTCCGAAAATCGCGCAGCAGCGAGCTTGGCACATCATTATCCCGGTGGCCACAAGGCGTTTATCGCGGCAATGAATGCTAAGGCTAAAGCGTTAGGCATGCGCAACACACATTATGTCGAACCTACCGGACTATCGGAACACAATGTTTCTACTGCCAGTGATCTAGTTCTATTGCTCAAAGCCAGCCAGAAATACCCGCTGCTTAGCCAGCTAAGTGCCACTAAACAACAATCGATGCACTTTCGTAAACCTAACTACACCTTAGAGTTTCGCAACACCAATGCCCTAGTACGTAAACCTAACTGGAGCGTACAACTAACTAAAACTGGCTATACCGACAAAGCAGGTCATTGTTTAGTGATGCGTACAGTAATGAACAAACGTCCGGTGGCCTTCGTAGTATTGGATGCCTATGGAAAATATACTCATATAGCTGATGCCAACCGTCTTAAAAAATGGATGGAAACTGGCAAAGTAAGTGAGGTGCCGGTGGCCGCAATCAACTATCGTGAACAAAAGCTCAAGAAGCAGCGCATGTTAGTGGCAAATTAACTGAAAGCGCCAACTAATAGTACAGATTAGTAAGTAGCCTAACTCGCTATTAATGCCTCTACTCAGAATAAAGATAATCTTCTCCACACTAGTCTACTTCTATCAATAATGCTTTTAATCCTAAGCATAACTAAATATGACATTTATTATGTATCAACCGCATTTTAGACGTATTTGAGAGATCCTATGAGGTTTCAAGGAAGAATTTCAAATTGGAATGATGATAAAGGTTTTGGATTTGTGGAGCCAAATGGTGGTGGTAAACGTGCTTTTGTTCATATCAAAGCCTTCAATAGGCGCACTTGCAGACCCGTGAATGGTGAAATAATTACTTATGAATTAGTTCACCAAAAAAATAATCGATATGTTGCTCAAAATATTAAATTCACACGTGATACTACAAAGTCAGCTAATTACATCAAAGTTAAAAATCGCAGTCGCTTGGGCACCATTTTTACGTTAAGCTTTTGTGTTGGATTAATAGCGTTAATACTTACTGGCAAAATTTCAGCATTAATTGTTGGTGCTTATTGTGTGATGAGTGCATTAACGTTTATTACCTACGCAATTGATAAATCTGCTGCAAAAAATGGACGTTGGAGAACACCAGAAAAAACCTTACATATCTTCGCTCTGCTCGGAGGATGGCCGGGTGCTTTTTTTGCTCAGAACATATTGCGTCATAAATCTATAAAGAACGAATTCAGACGTGTTTTTTGGGCGACTGTTTTTTTAAATTTAGTGGGTATCTTTTGGCTTTATTCAGAAAAAGGAATAAGCTTTATGAATGCTATATTTTAATGACAAAAAATCGTTATTAATGTCACGTATCAATTTTTGAAACTAACTAGTCGTGGGGTTGTAATGGAAAAGACAGACAATATGCCGATATGGGTTTATCTTGCATTTTCTAGCATTACAACTCGAAAAGGCGCGTTGTTGTTAATATTGTCATCCATTTTATTTTCGCTCTATTGCATTCCTTGGTTGTTATTTTTTACTACTCAGCCTTGGGTAGGTTATGTATTCCTAATCGATAATTGGAGCTGGGTTGCGATGATGTCCCCTATTCCTATCTGGTATTGGATTAGTCTAATGTGGGTTGATCGTAATATAGGCTGGGCCGACAAAAAAGTTTAAATCAACATAATATTAGATTAGGCTCACTCAAAATAACAACTAAGGTCCTGTTGTAATTAAAGTTATTTATTTTTTGGTCGTTATAGTGTGAACATAAAGATGTTTAGGACACACGATGATTAACATACCCAAGCAATATGTAACGCCGATATTCACCACAACATCGCCCAAAGATAATATACGCTTTCACAGCATTGCTGATGAAGAACAAGCCGTAAAACGAGTTGAGCGCCGTTTGTCACCAACTCGACGACAACCACAACAATCTAAAGTTCAGATTGAGCAACGCGTCTCATCTGATCGCCGTCGCGCTGCTTTTAGTGAAAAGACATAGCTATATTTCATATATATGACATCTTCTCACTCAATATTGATAAAGGTTATGGATTAACAAATTACTTCACAACTACACAAACTTAAGCTTTATATTTGTATTTTTAAGAAGGATTGTAACGCTCAGGGTTAATTACATTATTGGGATCTAAAGCGTGTTTAATCAGGTTTGTTATTTGCCAATGTGGCGCTTGGGGATCAAGCTTAGTTTTTTGTTGCAATGTGCTCAAACGATAAGGCACAAAACCTTTTTTAAGGCCTTCATCAAATAATGTATCAAGACAACGATGGGCTTGTTCTACTGCCTGAGGATTATTGAGATCAAACACGATTGGTATCGTTGAATCAACATAGTCATAGCTAAGATTGGTAAAGGTTATAAAGGGTTCAATGCCAAACTGCGGGGTCGTCGCTCTGACAAACTGAGCAAATTCGAGCATTTTATCTTTGCTCATCGGCACTAATGGTGCATACCAAAGTAAGCCACATTGATCAACATCAGGCTGAAGATTATCAGTTATAAGGCCTTCTACTCTAGGGTTGCGCCAATATGCTAAACGTAGTGCGACCCTATTAGGTTTGCCTAACATGAGATTAATACTTAGCGGTAAAGCATCCAACTGTGATCGACGCTCTTTCATGATGAACTTTGTCAGTATCCGAGCAATCGGCAGTTTTATTGAATCTGAAAATAAAAGATCGTCAGCAAATTTTGCGTGTTTTTTAATAAATTGCTTGGTGCCTCTCAGGCTTTGTTTTGTAGAATAAATCGATCCCATAATCATCCATTCAGCTACATCATATTTTTTTACAATCGCAGCTATTTGCTGATCAGTCATCACATTATGTTGATCTTTTGGATTTGGATTTTCTGCGACCATTGAGATAACTCGTCGCTTATCCATCAAATTAACGATACCTAACTCGCCGCCCTTCGCTATTAATAATTTTTTAATAAATGTGGTGGCTAAACCAAAATCTTCATCTCGTTTACATTTAATAAAAAAAGAACAATATTTCTCAGGTATTGGTGCGAGTCTAAGTGTTGCTCTGGTGACAATGCCAAGATTGGATTGGCTAAATAAACCGTCGATATAAGGGCCTAATCCCCATTTATGGCTGGCATCAACGACACTTTGTCCTGCTGGGCAATCGCATTGTTCAGCACAATCACATATTTTTTCACAGTGTCCATCCAATGAGGTAATTGCTGAATAATATTCTCTATGACAATGATCTGGATGGGCAATAAAATATCGCAGTGAAGTTATCGCTGAGAAATGATCGGTTTGTGGATTCGGCCCATAACCACGTTCAAGTGCATTGCTGACAATACTACAACTTGGTCCAGCACCTGTTACGGGTGCCATAAATGACCAATTATTTTGTTCTAGATATCCTGCAAGTTGTTGTTGCGTTACGCCTGGTTCTAAGCTAATTAAGCCGGACGCTTTATCTATTTCTTTAATCGTAGTCAGTTCTTTCAAATTCAATATTAAAAGTTTACGATTCTCGATTGGATTAACGCTGCCATAACCCCAATTATTACCAGTGGATAGAGGACAAATGGCAAAGCCACCGTCGTTAGCTAGTTTTAAAATCTGGCCGACTTGCTGTGACTTGTTAAGAGTGACCGCGATATCAACATGCGTATCTAGACCAAATGTATTCTTACCAAAAGCGGCGGTTGCTTGCGTTGTATTAAAAATAAATTCATTTGGAATTTCAGGGCAGCACGCTCTAATTTGCTGAATTATTTCATCTACGGTCATCGTTCATTGCCTTGTTTTTTTAAAGATAACTTAAAGGTTATTGATCAAGCAAAACGTAGATCTAATGTTTTTCGAATATTTTTTACCATACTCTCAAAAGCTGGCGTTAGTTTATCCAACGATATCGTACTATCTATATAAAAAGGCGCCCGTTTGCCATGATAATCAACGATAGGCCCTATTTGTTCAAAATGAATTCCTACACGCTTTAGGCTTCTTGCCAATCTTGGTTCCATCATTACGAAGGTATGTTTTATACCCTTATCTATTAACAATGAGGCGCCCAATAGATAGAGTCCAACGGCGATAAAAGGAAAACATCGTAACTCATTTTCAGAGTAGGTATAAAGATTAATTTCGCCTATTGCAGCACCACCAAATCTATCATTTTGGCGTCGTCTAAACTCATTAGGAACAGCTAGTCTAGACAGTTCGCAGATCTCATGGGGTTCAAAATCATTAGGATTAATTTTGCCCGGCGAGATTGAATTTAAACAGTATTTTTGGATTGGAATTATTTCACCCGGATTTTGCGGACGTACAATTCTTACACTACCAGCATAACGAGATGACGGTATATGTTTAATCAGACAATGGATTGAATAACGATCAAAGTCATCCGATTCCATCTTGTCAGGTCTCGATGCTTCAAAATGTAATTCTTCACAGTAAACTTGATGACGGATAATGAACGATGCATTTCGAGATGTATCTTCGCTTGCCACAACCGGTGTTAAATATTTAGAAAAATGCTTAGCGATAGTATCTACTTCCTGTATTAAAGCTAGATTCATCGCATTATTTCCCAACAGCCAATCACTGGCTTTTTAGCTAAATCGTCTAGACTAACCAAATTTAATATCCTTATAAAAAATACGTCATTTTCCAATCATGCTTATTGATTACATCCAGGAAATAACTCAATTTATCTAATTAATCTGACGAGATTAATACCATGCTTCATGGGTGTAAATCTTTTTGTCATCTTTTTCATGAGTATATAGTTAAAGCACTCTATAATCTTATTGCTAATCCTTATTTTTTGATTTTTTTTGCACAGTCTACGTTTAAAATCCAGCGGCTTTAGAAGTACTCTGTCTGGGATCAGCAGCGCCGTATCTTAAATGAGTTTCTTGATCAATTAAGATGCTTTGACTGCCACCCATCGCTGATTTCTGCACAACGGTATGACCCATATTCGTGAGCAGCTTAATCGTATCCGGACTGATACCCTGTTCAATGCGAATTTCATCTGGCCACCATTGGTGATGCATCCGTGGAGAATTCACTGCGGTTTGAATGTTCATATTATGATCTATGACATTCATTATTACTTGTAACGTGGTACTAATGATTCTTGAACCTCCTGGGCTACCAGTGACTAAAAAATTATTACCCGCCTTTTTAACGATAGTAGGTGACATAGAACTTAACATGCGTTTGTTCGGTTCTATTTTATTGGCTTCACCACCGAGCAAACCAAAAGCATTTACAGCGCCGGGTTTGGCACTAAAATCATCCATTTCATTGTTTAACAAAAACCCTGCACCTGTCACAACTATGCCTGATCCATAACTGAAGTTAAGAGTGTAGGTATTCGACACAGCATTACCAAATTGGTCAACAATTGAGAAATGCGTAGTCTCTGGACTTTCATAATGTTGCGGATCGCCAGCTTTTATTTCAACACTGGGCGTGGCTTTATCGAGTTGGATATTTTTTACTAATGATTTGGCGTATGTTTTTGAGGTGAGTCCTTTAAGCGGAACCTCTATAAAATCACTATCGCCTAAATAACTGGCGCGATCAGCATAAGCTCGCCGCATAGCTTCAGCCATTAAATGAATTGATTGGGCTGAATTGTGGCCATATTCATTCATAGGATATGACTCTAACATGTTTAATATCTGCACGATATGAACGCCACCGGAACTTGGTGGTGACATTGAATAAACATCATAACCTCGATAAGTACCGTGTATTGGCTGTCTTATAACGGCTCGGTAGTTAGCTAAATCCTCATAGCTAATAATCCCGTTGTGCTTTTCCATTTCACTTGCAATAAGTCTTGCCGTCTCACCAGTATAAAATCCAGCCGCACCTTTATCTGCAATTAATTGTAACGTTTTAGCTAAATCAGGCTGCTTGAATATTTCGCCAGCGATGTACGAACTGCCATCTTGTTTAAAAAATTTCTTTTTACTTGCTGGCCATTTTTCAAATACTTGTTTTCTTGCCGCAATGCCTTCGACAAATCGATTAGGAATCGCAAAACCATTGCGAGCTAAATTGATCGCGGGTTGTAATACTTGCATTAAAGACATCGTGCCAAATTTTTCAAGCGCTAATGCAAAACCAGCCACTGTGCCTGGAACACCCGCCGACAAATGAGAAAAACGACTTAAACCTTGATCGCTTATACCCATTTCATCTAAAAACATTTTTTCATAGGCTTTGCTTGGCGCTTTTTCTCGATAATCAATCGCGATAACTGCATCTGTATTACTCGGGGAAAACAACATAAAGCCGCCGCCGCCAATATTACCTGAACGTGGTTGAATTACCGCTAATGCAAAGCCCGCAGCAACAGCTGCATCCATTGCATTACCACCTGATTTCAGAATATCGAGAGCAATTTCTGTAGCTAATTGATGGCTTGTCACTACCATTGCCTCTCGACTAACGACTGGCTCAGCTCTTTGTCCGGCTAATATTACCTCGTCGTTTGCTTGTAGCTTTGTAGCACTGAAGATAACAAATAAGGCAGGGAGTATGTATAAAAATTTCATTGCCAAAGTATACCGATTTTTGGGTCAAGGATGATGATGGTCGTGTTATAAATTACAGCAATATAAACACTCTTTCTCTAGTCAATAAAGTGATTAATATTAATGGATCTACTTTTCCAGCTATTTCGGCTAACGTCCAATCGTAATGGATGGCAGCATACAAGCCACAAAAAAAATATTATCAAAGGTGAGCACTCATCGGAAAATTTAGTCAAACCTTTGCTTATTGAACTAGACTATATAGTAAAGTATAAATAAACCGATGTATTAACAAGAAAGATTAGTTAATCAGCATATACGCCTGAATAATGTTTGATAATTTACAAGATATTGACAATTTTTTTAAATAGCGCGCCTAACTGTTCTAACTATATGTCCATGTGCTGAGTTAAAATATTGATCATGTGAACGTATTCTCGGGTTATTTAAGATATCCATAATTAATTTAGCTCTAGGAATGCCAATGTTATGAAAAAATTTGATCCTATTGCATATAAAAAAATGGTTCGAGCTTACCAACAAGATAATAATCCTCTAGGTTGGTTTGATAGTATCTATACTGATGCAGAAGGAGATTTTAGTGCCGTTTTCTGGGCAGATCTTAAGCCCAGTCCCTATCTTATTAAATGGCTGAAAAATTCTGCTTCTAAGCATATCGGACGCAAGGCTATTGTTATTGGTTGTGGCGTTGGTGATGACGCTGAGGCCATAAGTAATGCAGGATATGAAGTAACCGCTTTCGATATTTCACCCGAAGCGATACGACTTTGTAAAAATCGATATCCAAATTCAAAGGTTAATTACCTAGTAGCGAATTTATTTGATTACCCATCTTCGTGGACAGAAAATTTTGAACTTGTCTATGTCAGCGAGTCACCGTACTCGTGAAAGAATTAATCCATCCATGGCTTAATTCCACTCCGTGCGTTGACGACCATTTGCCTCCGACGTCCTCGTCGCCTCGCTAACGCTTTGGCTCTCAAACGACTGACGGGGCGAGTATGTAATAACTGCACTATTCTTCGCTACGCTACGAAAGCTGCTGTTATTACCTGCCCCTACCGAGGGCTTGCACTACTTACTCGCTATCGCATCGTTCCATGTAGTGCGTCGAATGCAACACTATTCAAGTTTTACCCGGTGATTATAGAATACAAGCGCGTAACGCCATGATCTCATTATTAGCACCGCAGGGTTATATTGTTGTGTCGTGTAGAAGTCGTCTTAAGGGCGAACAACAAAATGACATTCCTCTGCCTCTTGATAAAGAGGAGATAGCAGGATTCATAATCTGCGGTCTAAGTGAAGTGAGTTTTGAAGCATATGACGATTACCAACAACCTGCTGTACCTCATTTTTTTGCTTGTTACCAGAACAAAATTATTATCTAATTTCTACATAATTACATAAAACTAGGGTTTATTATTTTAATTATCCTATATCGTTTTATATAAATAACTTTAGCATTATTTAAGAGTACATTAATCATGGATGCAAATTTTTGGCACCGTAAATGGGCAAACAATCAGATATCTTTTCACCAAAATCGTCCTAACCCGTTTTTAGTCGATCACATCACAGCTCTTTCTTTGATAGAAGGTAGCGTTATATTTATTCCCTTGTGCGGCAAGACATTGGATATTTTTTGGTTACTTTCAAATGGTTATCGTGTTATCGGCGCAGAATTAGTTGAATCTGCCATTGAACAATTATTTGCTGAATTAGCAATAACGCCAACAATATCATTCGTTGGTGAAATAAAACACTACAATGCTCCTAATATTGATATTTTTGTGGGTGATATCTTTGAACTGTCATCAAAGATACTTGGGCCGGTTGATGCCATTTATGACCGAGCCGCGTTAATCGCTCTACCCGATGAAACTCGCACTCGATACACGGCACACTTAATGGCGATCACTCTTATGGCGCCGCAGTTACTTATTGTTTGTCACTACGATCAAAACCTTATGCAAGGTCCTCCATTTTCAATTAGTGAGGAAGAAATAAACCGACACTATAAGGAAAGCTATAACGTAACGCTTATGGAAAGTGCCAATATAGAGGGTGGAATAAAAGGCAAGCATGCGGCCAAAGATAATGTTTGGCTGCTAAACAATAAAAACTAATCTATCCCTTTAAACTTAAATCTTAAATCTTAAATCTTAAATCTTATCAGAATTTACATTCAAACAATATTATCCAAATGACAATAACGCTAACGGAACACGTATCTCTCAATCAAACTTCACAGCACATTCATGTTGAATTTAGCATTCCTCATCAGGTGCTCAGTTCGGCGGTATTGAATGGTGGACTTGTCTTAGCCAATCACATCGTTAATCTTAGAGTGCCCAAATCTTTGGCTACATCAAACTCGCCACAATATACGCTTAGCGAATATTGTAACGATGCTAATTGGAATGGTATTCGCGTTGGCATGATGACAGCGGCGGCTATGGATTCATTCAGAATGGCTAAAGAGTCGGTGCAAGGTATTGATATTATTGTTCTTGTTACATCAGGCTTAGCTAATTCGAGACGTATTGGCGATCGTGCAGAACACAGGATGATGACTGCTGAGTCCGAGCAAACAGGTACTATTAATATCATATTTATTACCTCAGCCATATTGACTGACGCTGCCATGGTTGAAGCAGTGCTGATGATGACTGAGGCAAAATCAGCAGCGCTTCAAGATGCTGGAATAAAGAGCCCTCTTTCCAATAAAATCGCCACTGGCACGGGGACAGACTCGGTTGCTGTAGTGAGTGGTCATGGGCCTGACACAATTAGCTACTGTGGCAAACATGTCTTGTTTGGTGAGATGTTGGGACGTATGGTCACTGACACAGTCGCCTCCTCAATAGCATGGGACGTTGTAAACAGTTCGCTGTCTTGAGATGAGCATCGACATAGTTGATTAGGATATTTGCAGGTATTTTATAAGCCATGTTAGCCTGACATAATACGCAGCTAGCTTCACAAAATAATTTCAGCATTCGGATTATGTTTAAACACCTTTATAGGGTTAATAACTAACAATCCCAATGTTATGATAACAATTAAATATAGACATTATATAACGACCCATTAAGTGGGCCTGTGTTCACAGCGCGTTAATAAAAAAAGAGTTCACTATCATGGCAATCGATCCAATTTGTGGCATGAATGTCAATACTGACACCACTTCGCATCAAACAATCTACAAACAAATCTCCTACTATTTTTGTAGCTCCGACTGTTTGACAAAGTTTGAAGCCTCGCCAGAGCAATATATTTCCAAGGATAAATCGGCTTCAAGTGATAAACCTGCCGCCAACTGTTGCGGTGGACATGATAGTGTCGACCCGATAGTACAAAGTCCGTTAGCAAAATCAACTGAAAAAACAGATTATACTTGCCCGATGCATCCCGAAGTCCACCAGCATAAGCCGGGCGCCTGTCCAAAGTGCGGCATGGCATTAGAAACAAGTTCTCATGCGATAACATCGACGCAATACACATGCCCTATGCATCCTGAAGTAGTGCAAGATTATCCAGGAAGTTGCCCTAAATGTGGTATGGCATTAGAAGCCACCACGGTTGAAGCAGATGAAGATACCAGCGAATTAGATGATATGTCTCGCCGTTTTTGGGTGAGTTGTCTATTTGCTATCCCAGTATTTATATTAGCGATGGTTGCTGATATGGCGCCGCAGTCGCTGCCAGACTCGCTTTCTATGTTACAGATTCAGTGGATTGAAGCTCTGTTGGCTACCCCTGTCGTTATTTGGGGCGGATGGCCATTTTTTGGACGTGCCGTGCAGTCGCTCATTAACCGCCATCTCAATATGTTTACATTAATAGGTCTAGGCGTTTCTGTTGCATGGACATATAGCCTAATTGCCCTCCTTTTTCCCGACTTATTTCCAGCTATGATGCTCAATGCTGATGGCACAGTTCCAGTATATTTTGAAGCAGCAGCAATGATTACCGTGTTGGTTTTATTAGGCCAAGTGATGGAATTACGCGCTCGAAGTCAAACCAACGCCGCCATCAAATTACTGCTTGGCCTAGCGCCAAATACTGCCAGAATTGTCCGTGAAAATGGTGATGAAGAAGATATTGCCCTAACTGATGTACAAGTAGGCGATAAACTCAGAGTGCGTCCCGGCGAAAAAGTACCCGTTGATGGTATCGTCATTTCTGGGAACAGTAACGTTGATGAATCAATGGTCACTGGTGAATCGATTCCTGTTGCCAAAACGACCAAAGACTCACTTATAGGCGCGACAGTTAATGGTACGGGTAGTCTGATCATGCAGACTGAAAAAATAGGTAGTGAAACCTTACTTGCTCAAATTGTAAATATGGTGAGTGAGGCTCAACGTTCACGTGCGCCCATTCAAAAGCTGGTAGATACCGTTGCCGGTTATTTTGTACCAACTGTCATTCTTGCCGCTGTTTTAACATTCTTTGTTTGGAATATTTGGGGGCCGGAACCTCAAATGGCACATGCCATCATTAATGCGGTTGCGGTGCTCATTATTGCTTGTCCTTGTGCTTTAGGTTTAGCGACACCGATGTCGATCATGGTCGGTACAGGTCGTGGCGCGCTCAATGGGGTGTTAATTAAAAATGCTGAATCATTAGAAGTATTAGAAAAAGTAGATACTCTAGTGATTGATAAAACGGGCACCTTGACCGAAGGCAAACCTAAACTCATCTGTGTCATTGATTATGCGAGTTTTTCCGAAAAATACGTATTACAACTTGCCGCTAGTTTAGAACGTGCAAGTGAACATCCCCTTGCCGAGGCAATTGTGAACGGCGCTTTATCACGTAGCATAACATTGTTGGATACTACTGAATTTTCGTCAATCACTGGCAAAGGGGTAAGCGGAAGAGTTGATAACCATGATATCGCCTTAGGTAATCTTAGCCTGCTTGAAAGTATGAACGTTGATGCGAATGAACTAACGAAAAAAGCTGATGCACTAAAAAATCAAGGTCAAACGGTGATGTTTGTATGCATTGATGGTCAAGCAGCTGGACTTATTGGCGTTGCAGATCCTGTCAAGGATTCAACCGCAGAAGCGATTAAGGCTTTACATGACGAAGGTATTAGCATTGTGATGCTTACTGGTGATAGTCACGCAACGGCGATGGCCGTCGCAAACAAATTGGGTATCGATAGCGTACATGCTGGCGTATTACCTGAGCAAAAAGCCGCCATCATCAAGCAACTTCAAGCTGAAGGTAAAGTGGTTGCAATGGCAGGAGATGGTATTAATGATGCGCCTGCATTGGCACAAGCCAACGTGGGTATTGCGATGGGAACGGGTACCGATGTCGCCATAGAAAGTGCTGGTGTAACACTGGTGAAAGGCGATTTGCGTGGCATCTTAAAGGCAATACGGTTAAGTAGAGCAACAATGGGCAATATTCGTCAAAATCTATTTTTTGCCTTTATTTACAATGCACTCGGGGTACCAATTGCGGCGGGTATTTTATATCCGGTGTTTGGACTATTACTCTCGCCAATGATCGCTGCGGCGGCTATGAGCCTAAGTTCAGTCTCGGTTATCAGTAACGCCTTAAGACTTAAACGAGCAAAATTATGAACAAACCTTGCTTTGGCTTAGCCATACTTTTTGTTGTCAGTCAGCTGATAACAACGACTGTATTTGCAGCGCAGTTCGCTTCGACATTGGGTAGTAAAAGTACTGACTCGACACTGTCATACAATAAAGAGCTCGATGGTTTTGACTATCCATTTAACGTAAATACTTATTCATTCACATCACAAAACCAAACCTTGAATATGCGTTATATGGATGTAGGTGATCAAGCATCAACAAAGGTGATCGTGTTGTTACATGGCAAGAATTTTTCAGGTTTTTATTGGGAACAGACTGCTAGGTTGTTGATGGATGAAGGTTATCGAGTCATCATTCCTGATCAAGTGGGGTTTGGTAAAAGTACTAAGCCAGAACACTATCAATACAGTTTCGCTCAATTAGCGTTAAATACTCAATCTTTATTAAAGTCATTGAAAATTAATCACTATACGGTGGTTGGTCATTCTATGGGCGGCATGTTGGCCACTACAATGGCGCTTAATTATGCTCAGTCTATTGAAAAACTAATCTTAATTAATCCCATTGGTTTGGAACCGTATTTGGATTACGTGGAAATTAAAGATCCGCAATTCTTTTATGAAAAGGAGTTGAAATCCACACCAGAAAAAATACGTAGTTACCAAAAACAAAATTATTACGCAGGCAAGTGGACTGAGGTTTACGAGCATTTAATAGCACCACATATCGGATGGCTCAATGGTCCTGATAAAAAAGTGGTTGCATGGAATAATGCCCTCACTTACATGCCGATTTTTGCTGAAGATATTACGACTAAATTTTCAAAAATATCTGTTCCTACATCACTCATTATTGGTACAAGAGATCGTACAGGTCCGGGACGAGGATGGAAAAAATCGGGCGTCGATTATAAGCTTGGCCAATATCAATACCTAGGCAAACGAGCAGCGGATATAATTCCCAATGCTGATTTGTACCTTATGGAAGGATTGGGGCATTTACCTCAGATAGAGAATTTTGAACGCTTTAAGCCGGTATTCATTAAAGCACTTAAATAATGTAAGGATAGTCAAATCAACGACACTTGAATGATAATAACTTCCATCATTGCTGAAAGATCTAGAAAAACTTATGACGAATGATTCTGATACGCGCGATAAACTTGCTCTGGAACGTACACATTTAGCAAATGAACGCACTTTTCTTGCCTATGTACGAACGGGATTATCATTGCTAGTCGCCGCGGCAGTTTTATTCCAGTTTTTCACATCATTACATTCTTACATTGCGATAGCTTGGAGCTTAGCAGGCTGTGGTTTGGCATTTCTTATCATTGGGCTAGTTCGGTTTAATACTGTCAGAAAACGTCTTAATGAATAAATTAAGGTACAAAAAACACATTGATCATAACTTCAAGTAAAGCTTATTTTAGAATACTATTTAAATTGTTTATCTCTGATGTGACATCATCACGCTCAACGTTATTGTGGTGTAGTTAAGTTCATTATCAAAAATTATTGCTCTTTAACACTAAACTCTAAAATTGTGTGCGTGCTACAATCAGTCACAAATCATGGCATTATATTTAATAGAAGTGTGGACGACCTCACCTCTCGAAACTTATGGGGACGACCTCAAAATTTGAGAGGTCTATATGAACTGGTTTATTCTTATCATCGCCGGATTATTGGAAACAGGATGGGCAGTTGGACTTAAGTATACAGACGGATTTACTCGTTTGTGGCCGACAGTTTGGACCGTTGTTGCAATGTTTACGAGTCTGGGATTATTAGGTATTGCACTGCGAACGCTTCCGGTTGGAACAGCCTATGCGATTTGGGTGGGTATTGGGGTAATCGGTACGGTTGTATTTGGCATCACCTTTTTAGGTGAATCTGCCAATATGATGCGACTTTTAGGTTTGATATTTATTGTAACTGGTATTATTTTTCTTAAGCTTGCATATTAGGTCTAATCTAGTGACTAGAGCACCACTCGATTTCCATGTAACGCCACATCATTCAAAACATCGTACTTAACGCTAAATTGAGTGAACTTTAAATAGATAGTTAAATAATATTGTTGGTATAAATTAAAAATGCTCACGATTAACTAGTAATCTTTTATTTAATAAAGTTTAATCTGATATTCGACAATCAAGGTTTTGTTAGAGTGTGTGCCAGAGAATACTCAACTGACACACTCCCCCTTTTTACTAAGCTTTAAATATAGAGCTTAATCAATAATTTTTAAGATTTTAAGCTTACTGTGTAGATATTCTCCACACGACATCGCCAACATCATCTGCGACTAATAAATTACCCGTTTTTTGAATCAACACTCCAACTGGGCGACCTTGAGCATCTCCATTTTCATCAATAAATCCAGTTAAGACATCGATAGCTTCGCCAGAAGGTTTACCTTCGGCAAAAGGTATAAATATCACTTTATAACCACTATAAGGTTTTCTATTCCATGATCCATGCTGACCTATAAACATGCCTTGTGCAAATTGAGCACCTAGCTTATTACCTTTGGCGTCGGCTAATCCTAAAGAAGCAGTATGAGCACCTAAGGCATAATCTGGCACAATGGCTTTAGCGACTAGTTCAGGGTCTTGTGGTTTAACGCGTTGATCAACATGTTGACCGTAATAACTGTAAGGCCAACCGTAGAAACCATTTTCCTGTACTGAAGTAAGATAATCTGGAACAAGATCACTACCAATTTCATCTCGTTCGTTGACCACAACCCATAGTTTTTTAGTTTCAGAGTTCCAAGCGAGGCCATTTGGATTGCGAAGTCCTGAAGCAAAGATCCGATGTGTCTTGGCTTTTATATCAACTTCCCAAATCGCGGCTCTGCCTTGTTCGATCTCCATACCATGTTCAGCAACATTACTATTCGAACCAACGGTAACAAAGAGCTTACTACCGTCTTTGTTCGCTATGATGTTCTTTGTCCAATGATGATTGAGTGGCATGCCGGGCAAATCAATTAATTTTGTAGGTGCTGCTTTAATAGATGTTTCGCCTGACTTGTATGGAAAACTTACAATACTATCGGCATTGGCTACATAAAAAACATCGCCAATTAAAGCCATTCCAAATGGGGAATGTAGACCTTCTAAAAATGCTGCTCTTGTTTCCACCGTGCCGTCACCATCCGCATCACGCAACAAGGTAATACGATCAGGGCTTTTTCCGATTGCACCGCCTTTATTTAAGAAATATTTAGTAAACCATCCTTTGATACTGCCATTTAACTCTTCTTTCTCAAAGTTAGTTTCAGCGACTAACACATCACCATTGGGTAATTCATATAACCAGCGTGGATGCTCTAATCCTGTTGCAAACGCATTTACGCTAGTACCTTGCACTGCCATAGGTTTTCTATCGTTTTGCCATCCTATCGCTTTGGCTACATGTACTGTAGGCAACATAGTTTCTACCGGATCAGGCAATGCTGGATTAGGTCCCATGCTTTGCGCAATATCATTTTTAGCTGATTCTCCGCAGCCACTGAGTGCAATTGAAATTAGGATGGGAACGATTAAAAATTTTATTTTCATTTTAATATCCTTTAATTTACAGTTAAGCCTTATAATTTTGATCATAGTTATAGGCATGAAATGACATCTCGTCAAATATATTACTAGCTAAAAATATTGTCAAAAGTAACCACAATATAGTACGTCTATTTATTTGCAAAAAATTACATTATGTTAAGAGCTAACCTAAGCACAGTATAATAATTCAATCCTGCTTATCAGACATGAATAAGTCTAATGCTACAATATCAAAATCTTGGCTATGACGAGTATTGTAAACTCACGTTAAAATAACGTTAAAATAACGTTAAAAAGTTAATACCACTAATTGACGACGCTATTGGGCAGTCATCGATGCCAATTATATAGAATAGCCATTAAGCTTAATTTTATAGTGGTATGATGTTATCAAAAATAATTTCGTTATAGGACCTTTGAATACAGTCTTTTTTTTCTTGGATGCCAAATAGCTATTATTTTGTGTCCTTGAAAAAAACAACGATTATAAAAAATGATATGGCGTTAAATTTTAGCTTTCCATTTGTGATTTAATAATTATTCTAAGGAAAACCAAAGATGAATGAACTTCTAGAGACATCAATTAACTGCCCCTATTGTGATGAACAATTAAGTGTACTAATCGAAATAATAGACGAAAACCAAGAATATATAGAAGATTGTCAAGTATGTTGCCGCCCCATTACTTTTGATATATCTGTAGCATTTGATGGTGATTATTCAATATCTGTACGCTCTGAAAATGATACAATTTGAAATAATTGACAATGTGGAACTGCGCCTGTAGATGTCATCGTTTCGCGTTTCATTCTACAGTGGTTCAGTGGGTAATCGAATCAACATCAAAAGATGGATTAAGGAGGTCTGTTATAAAGGAACCAGATATTCCACGGGATGAAGAAATTAGGCTAAAAACGCTTAGAGCACTCAACATTCTAGATACCTCACCCGAAGAACGTTTTGATCGCTTAACGAGAATAGCACAGCGTCTCTTTAATGTGCCGATTGCTGTTGTCAGCTTGGTCGATGAAAATCGCCAATGGTTCAAATCATGTATCGGATTATCTGTTACAGAAACCTCTCGCGATATTTCATTTTGCGGACATGCCATTTTAGATGATGAGATATTCACCATCGCCGATACAAGTAAAGATGAACGCTTTGCAAATAATCCTTTAGTTGTAAATGAACCCCATATAGGTTTCTACGCCGGTTGCCCTTTAAGATTTACTGATGGCACTAGACTTGGCACTCTTTGCATAATGGATACTCATCCAAAATACTTAAGCAATGATGATATAGAAACATTAAAAGATCTTGCTTCGACAGTAGAGCGTGAACTTGCAGCAATAAATTTGGCTACCCTAGATGATCTAACCAAGATCCATAATCGAAGGGGCTTTATGATGCTTAGTCAACATAGTCTAAATCTTTGCATGAGACAACAAACTCCCGCTACGCTTGTATTTATTGATCTCAATAAATTCAAACAAATTAATGATATGTTCGGTCATGCTGAAGGTGATGACGTATTAAGAACCTTTGCCAATCTTGTCAGTAAGGAATGTCGAGAATCAGATATTTTTGCCCGCCTGGGGGGGGATGAATTTGTTGTTTTATTTGCAAACACAACACTTAGTGCTGCAAAAGATATGATTATTAGATTACAACAGTCATTGAATGAACATAAACAAAAAGCTAATAGCAAGTACAATATTAGTTTCTCTTATGGCATGGTAGGATTTGATCCTGACAAACACAAGACAATTGAAGCATTACTTGAAGATGGTGACTCACAAATGTATGAACATAAAAATACAACTAAACAATAGCTATAGCATTCTAACGATGACATATGCCAATTCAACAAGATGTTCCCATCTGCAAATAAATATATATTAAATGTAATTTCAGCTTATCTAATCAATATTAAGCAAAACCAGAATAGTTGAATATAAGGATCCTCACTATCCATGAGTATTATTTTAATCAGAACAGTATTCGCAAAGATGTTTACTTTTATATTCTTAGGCTTAGCGTTAGCCATTATTTTTTCATTATTACATTCGGTAATATTAGGCCTGTTAGATGGCACTGATGTTATGGAAGTTTTTTTGCGTAGTATAAACACTGGCGTTATCGCTCTAGCAGTATTTGAGCTAGCCTTAGTCATTAATAAGGAGTATTCAGATCACGGCGATGAGGGAGAAGGTGCTGTTGCAAGCTTAAGACGAACTATACCTAGGTTTATAGGCACTGTGTGTATTGCTTTGTCACTTGAAGGATTAATTATGGTCATTAAGTATAGTCAATTAGATATGGCTGGTAATTTATATTATCCTGTAGCTATTATTTCTAGTACATCTTTACTTTTAACAGCATTAGGACTTTTTTTACACCTTACGCGGGAATAATATCGGTTAGGTTCAAATCTCATTTAACTTCGCCACTTTCCCCAATTAAAGTTCGACTCAACCTAATTCAATAGCTTATAAATAGTAACCAACATTAGGATTGATATCAATTTGACTCAGCTAATCAGCAAAAAATATAACAAACATTTAGCGATGCCACTGTTCTTGTTCCAGCGTGTCGCCGTACTCGTGAAAGAATTAATCCATCCATGGCTTAATTCAACTCCGTTCGTCGACGACCATTAGCCCCAGACGTCCTCGTCACCTCGCTAACGCTTAGGCTCTCAAGCGACTGACGGAGTGAGGATGTAATTACTGCACTATTCTTCGCTACGCTACGAAAGCTGCTGTAATTACCAACTCCTACTGCGGGCTTGCACTACTTACTCGCTATCGCATCGTTCCATGTAGTGCGTCGAATGGATATGACTTTCATAATAAATTATTGCAAAGTTATATTAAAATCAAATTAAAAATCTCTAGAAATATAGTTTAATCCTCGATCAGAAAAAGCATCTCGGTTGAGCCAATGGTATCAATTAGGTAATTGTGCATTTATACCCCTTTGCCAAAAAGAATGAGTCGTATTATCATTAAGAATGTGTACAATATATTTATAAGTTTTACATATTTCGAATCTATTTTAGAATCAACTAAATTATCTGAACAGGGAAAGACTATGAAACAATTGATAACGTCATGCCAACCTAAATTATTGAGTCTTTTACGAATTGTTACGGGATTGTTGTTTATGCAGCATGGTGCTCAGAAGATTTTCGGCTTCCCGGCACCGCAACGAGGCGAGTTTGATTTGTTGTCAATGATGGGAGCAGCTGGTACTTTAGAATTATTGGGTGGTTTTCTTATTGTTATCGGTTTTTTCACGCGACCCACAGCATTTATACTTTCAGGACTGATGGCATTTGCATATTTTATCGCACATGCACCCCAAGCTTTCTGGCCAATACTTAATGGCGGTGAACTTGCAGCCCTGTTTTGTTTCGTATTCTTATATCTGTCAGCGGCCGGTGCCGGCGTGTGGAGTGTTGACCAATATCGTTCGAAGTAATACTTCAAACATCTTATCTATTTAACCTTGTTGAACGGCCAAATAAAGTAGTTAGTGGTTTATTTGGCCCACACATTATATAAACATCATTATTTTTAAAAACATAAGGTTTCCTCTACTTTTCCGTATTTTCTTTGTTCAAATTTGATCACATTTATGCCTTCATTAAACAAAAAATTACATCAGCTAATTATTTACTAAATTAAATTTAATATACCAAACTACGGCGTTAGATCTTATGTTGAGATGATTAATTGCTATGTAAAGTGTAAATATTGTCGATTTCATTTCCTTGGTTAGATGATTTTATTCACTATTAAATGTAATATAAATTGTCGCTCACTATTTTCAAACTTGATGTAATGCAATTACGTTGTAAGCTATCATGATCAGGCTGTTGACAATAATAATTGCCCTGTCAAACTACTGTATTTGGCAGGCTGTATAGTAACGGCATTAACTGAAATTAAACTATGAATTACACTCTTCTTTATAAGATTATCTGAGAATACACAATGGACACAAGACCTAAAATAACCATCTCATCATTAGACGTAAATAGATTATATGACGTCATTGATTCGCTACCTACTAATAGCTTTGCTGGAAAAAGTGAACTTGAATCAGAGCTGGCTCGGGCAAATGTCGTCAGCCCTTCTGATGTTCCTCCCACAATCGTGACTATGAACTCTACCGTTAAGTTTGTCGTAGAATCTTCTCAAAAAGAGTTTGAGCTAACGCTCGTTTATCCAAAGGATGTTGATGCAAGTGGGACTAAAATATCGATATTAGCGCCAGTGGGAAGTGCATTACTGGGACTTTCACAAGGCGATGAAATTGAGTGGCCAAAACCAGGCGGTGGATTAATAAAAGTTAAAATTCATGAGATCACTTATCAACCTGAAAGAGCCGGAGAGTTTCACTTATAGTGTTACAAGTTTAAACTTATATGTAAACTATGGCGCAGCTACGCTGCGCTAATCTTTGTAGCCTACGCAAATATTTATTCCAACCTATGCACAATATCACTTAAGAATCTGTTGACTCAAATCCACTTATACAAGTTCAATTACCTAGAGAGTATGATGACCTAAACTAATAAGACATTATGGAGCTGACGTTGTTAGTAATTTTAGCAAGAAGCATTATGTCGTCACAAATAAGTCAGCTGATAACTATAGTTATTTAACGACAGCAACGACCATCAAAAATATTGCGGATGAATGAATTTCTTTGATTCCACAACGCAATCTTCAGCTCAATCTAAAGTAGTAAATATTTTGATAACATGTTGAAAAGTGGCGCTATTAATCAGTTAAACTCAGCACCTGAAGAGTGCTAGGTTTAACTGATTAATGGGTCATTCAAGGCTGTTGCTCTTTTACACTAGTAACGGTAATAGCCTCTACTGGGGCTTTCAACTTTAGTGTTTCTAACAGTTTCCCCATCGTTTCTGCTATCCAATAACAGGCATATATACGGTCGTATTTAGCATTGGTGTAATCAATTCGAGCAGTCAAAAATTCATTTTCTGTATCAAGTAAATCTAATAAAGTTCTCAAGCCTAAATTAAATTGCTGTTGATAGGCTTCACGAGTTTTTTGTGTGGAGACAACTCGTTCTTCTAAATATAGTAGGCGACTAGTAATGGTGACTAGAGAATTCCAAGCTAGACGCACATCATTATCGATTTTACGCTTTGTGATATTCGCCGTTTGTTTTACATTTTCACTGAGAAATTCCGTCTCATTGATTCGCGCTTTATCAGCACCACCATTAAGAAGGTTGTAACGCATTCTTACCATAGCTTGGGCATCATTATCATGGCCTTCTAGGCCATCAATATTATTATTTGCCGATGTACTTAGCTCTAAATCTACCTTAGGTTGCATAGGCGCTTTTGCACCTTGTTGTTGAGCTAAAGCAGCTTCGTGGTCAGCAATAGCAGCATGCAACGCTGGATGTTGATGATGGGCAATCTTTATTGCATCTTCTAATGTCGCTGGAGCGTTGTTACAGCATTCATCCGTTGGATCGATTAACGATTCAGGAAGATGACCCACCACACGAAGATAATTAGTTTGAGCATCCTCAAAGTTACCTTTACTTGCGGTTAAGTTGGCTCTTGAAAGCGCCAAACGTCCCGATGACTGCGCAACATCGGCTTGATTACCTACACCGCTGTCTGCACGCTGTTTTATTTGCGAAAAAATACGATCATGGCTTGCCAAGTTATCTTCTGTGAACGAGAGTATTTGTTGTCTGCGTAATACATCAAGATAGGCTTTAATAGCACCAAGGCCCGTTGTCTCAGCAATATCGGAAACACTATAACCTGCTGATTCTGCTAATGATGTAGTTTGATCGACAGAGTTTTTAGTCGCAAATCCATCATATAACATCTGCTTAGCAGTCAATTGTGCTTCACCACGTGTTAACCATTTTCTGTGATCGGGTCTAGTGATAGGGCTATCCGTACGTTCACGTCCTATGCCAAGATTCAAATCCACTTTTGGAAAATAGCCTGCGCGTGCTTGATCGATCGTTTGATCGACACTAAGGCGACGATTTGTTTCAGCCAATATCGTAGGATTACTTCTAATAGTTTGATCAACTGCTTCTGTTAATGTTTCAGCAAATAATGGCTGAGAAACGTTTAATATCATGCCTAGAATTGAGGCTGAAAGCATAGTTAACTTATTTTTTACCATCACAAAACTCCGTTTGTCAGCGTACGTTTATTTCGACGCGACGATTTAATGCTTCAACCACTCCATCGGGTGTCTGTACAAGTAGTCTATTTTCACCTTCAGATGAACTTTGAATAATATCAGCAGATATACCTAATTCAATTAAATCCTGTCGAACTTTTTCTACACGTCGTTCGGATAATGCATCATTATATGCATTCGAGGCAGACGTATCTGTATGCCCACTAATTATGATCTTACTATCATTACGCTTAACAAGCATTTGATAGACTTCTTTAGATTCTTTTTGAGAGTCAGGTGAGAATACAGCTTGGTTCAACAAGAAAAATAGTTTGGCATTATAAGGCGCGGCTATGCTTACAATTTGTTTTTGCGGAGACGGTGTTGTTTGTTTCACAACACATATCGGTGTCTCACCGATAGAGACACTTATAGGCGCTTCGATCTGCTCACGTAACTCGGATTGCTTTCTATCTGGGCCAATACCATTGTGAATGGCACTACAGCCTGTCATCGACAAAATCATGATAAGGGGCAGATATAAACGCTGTTTATTGTTCATTCCGTGTCTCTCGAATTATAAAAAGTATATTTGAAGACAATATAACCTAATAATACCTTATACCTTAAAAATAGGTAACGTTGAACAACAATAGATAGTTAATGTTAAACACATGTTAGTAGAGCCTGTTTTTGACATCAAACTCTTTCTAGTCATTGCATTTCATCTATAATGAATGTGTTGATTCATATAATTAAACTCAAAGTATTAGGCCCAATCTAAAGGAAGTCAATGTAAAACTTTTGTCTACGTGGTTAACTAGTTTGAATTTTATTTTGTTAGCTCATCGTTGATAAATAATTTTATGTTTGCATGGTTAAGTCGAATATTACATATGATTGTAATTATTAAAATATCATTCGAGCACTATGTCATTTAAATTGAATTGTGACTTGTCATAACCTTCGTCAGTAAACGTTAACTCTCTTTTAACTATGTTCTTTTCATCACACTGAGTAGCTAAATTATTTTGATAACTTTACTCTTATTCAAAGGCCTATCAATACAATATGCACAATATGATGACGAATTCTGCTATAACGGTGTCCTAACAAGACTCACGATTAAAATCTGAATCAGAATTTTCATTAAGTCAGCTATTTTAAAATCGATTACCACAGCTACAATTTATAAACTGTGAAAAACTATGCAAAACTTGCAAATAGCTATAGAATAACTTGCAATATAATGATGCATGGATAGGCCGACACCCCGCCTCACATAACCAATTCTACTCAAGATGTAGTCGGGATATCTATAATGGAAATAACACGCCCCCCTGTCAGGGTTGGTATAGTTGGTAGTGAAGCATTTACGTTGAATGAGTGCGCCAATGAGCTCAATCTAGAAGGTTACGAACTGAAGTTTTGTTCATCTTTAAAGTTTAAAGAAGAAGCAAACAATGATATTTTTATCGTAGGTATATCTGAGTTTGCTGACGCTAATAATTTAGCAAGCTGGAAAAGCACGTCACATCCTTTTTTAATCTTAGGCATCGATAACTTACCACAAGATCTTGAGATACTAAGTGCATTGAACAGTGCTGTGGGTTACATTCGAAGCGCGCCTACACTTACAGAAATATTACTCAATCTAAGACTGGGCTTGTATTGGCATAATGAGCGAGAGTTATATTCTAAGCGTATTAGTAATATCGAAACTAAGATAGAGAGTAATCGCATAATTGGCATTGCCGTTGGCGTCTTAATGAACAATTATGGCGAGTCTGAACAACATGTTTTTGATTCTCTTAAGACGATTAGTAGAAACAAACAACGAAGAATCTCATCGGTGGCTGAAGAAATTATTACTAAGCTTAATGAGCATAATCATGCTGATATTAAACTAAACTCACCATCAAACTTGCAAACATGGTTAACGGCAAATATTACGATTAAACAAAGGTAATATTAGATGATTAGCCTACGGAGATTCCCGCATCAGGTTTTTTATCAAATTGGCATAATGGCGATGTATTTTTTACCAGCCGTTCTAGCCCTTAAATTTGCAGTTATAGATCCAGGTAATGGTACACTTTTATGGCCTTCGTCGGGCATTGCATTAGCCATTCTAATTAAATTTGGCTGTCGATATGCAGTCGGCATATTTGGGGGTGCTTTTGCTGCTGGGTTATATGTTGGCAACCCAATATATATCAGCAGCTTGATTGCATTAGGAAATATGTTAGAGCCAATATTAGCCGTATATCTTCTTCGATTATTGCCTTTTTCTGTTAACCTATTTCGTCTGAACGATTATTTTTTTCTCATCATTGCTGGCAGTATTGGCGCAATAATTAGCACATCATTTGGAACAACATCAGTCTTCATCGCTGGTTTTATTTCGTTGTCTGAAGTTCCAAGTACGGCCTTGCAATGGTGGATGGGTGATGTACTGGGCATAGTTTTGATAGCACCTTTTTTATTGTTATTTAACCTCAAATCATTCCTGTATTTAATTCAAAAACAGTCTTTAGAAACACTAATGCTTGTAATGTTGTCCGGCTTGGTAGCATTACTAGTATTAACTGACACAAATATTATCAATACATCTGATTTTAAAGGCAGTTATTTGCTAGCAATCCCATTAATATGGTCAATTGTGCGTTTTAGTCATGTAATGACAGCGTTAATTGGTTTTCAGTATTTTATTATCGGTATCTGGGGGTTATTTCTCAACCAAGGTATTTTTATTAATGCTCTGCTAGAACCTAATCTAGTGCTATTTTGGGCATATTTTATTGTAATGGCCTTATTTAGTCTTGGCTTATCATATCTCGTCAGCGAACGTGACACACTATACCAAGCCATAAACAGTAGTGAAACGGAAATGTATGTCTATTGTGAAGGAGACATGTCATTTGAATTTGTCAATCGCGCCGCTTTAGATAATTTAGGTCTAACATTGACTGAGGCATTAAAACTGACACCACTTTCACTGAAATTTAAGTTGAACAAACAACAGTTGCAAAAATTACTAGCCCCTCTATCAAACAAACAAAGTGCTTCTGTTCAATTTAAAACCATACATCAGCGACCTGATGGTTCCCATTATCCGATTGAGGTCACGGTACAAAGTATCGAACACAGTAGTCGCCAATGTTACCTTGCCTCAATAACCGATATTACTGCACGACTAGAAAAGGAACAGCATCGTATTTTAGGAAATCATGTCTGTGATATTAGCCCTCAAGCTATTATGATTATAGACAAAGATCTACTTATCATTCGCATTAATACCTCTTTTACCGCAATTACGGGCTACCAATCGGGAGAAGTGTTAGGGAAAGACCCACTTGTATTATTAAATTCTGGTCGACATGTTAAGCGGTTTTATCACCAACTATGGCAAGATTTTAAAACAATGGGCCATTGGCAAGGTGAAATTTTTAGCCGTCGCAAAAATGGTGAGCTTTTTTTACAGGATTTAACCATGAAGGTCTTGTATGGTTCAGATGGTGAAATAGAAAACAGCATCGTTATGTTCACTGATATTACTCAAGAACGCGAACAGATTTTACAAATAAAACATCTTTCTGAACACGATCTTTTAACTGGCCTACCCAATAGAAGGCTATTGCAGCAAGAGTTTCGCTTTGCGAAAGCGGCGGCAAAAAGAAATGATAGCCAATTAGGTCTATTGTTTATCGATTTAAACGATTTTAAACCCATAAATGATAGGTTTGGGCACACCTATGGCGATGAAGTGTTGCAAATTATAGCAACTAGAATGCAAGCATGCGTGAGAGAAATGGATATGGTCTCTCGACAAGGTGGCGATGAATTTATTATCTTAGTAACTAATATAGAAACAACTAGCGCATGTAAGACACTTGCAGATAAACTCAAATTAGCAATTAACATACCTCTGGTCATTAATGATATTCCACTCTATGTTTCGGCTAGTATTGGCATGGCAATTTATCCGGAACATGGCGACAATTTAGAGAGCCTTATTGCTATAGCAGATGCAGCAATGTATGCAGAGAAGAAGTCATGAACCAAAACATGCAGATCGTAAATGGCTAATAATGAGATATATCCTAGATGCCATTATTACGTTGATAGCTCGATGTGATAATCATTATTAATTCTCAAATCAAGCCTAGTATTTATTTAAAATGCTCTACAATGAAACTCCGTATTCAACAGAACCCATCTTATGGCTATTAGCTCCACGATCAATAAAGTTTCCCTGAACATTGCCAATATGGATCGGCATTATTATGAAAGCCATGAATTAACGGTCGCACAACACCCTTCTGAAACAGACTTTAGATTAATGATTAGGCTGATTGCATTTATGACAAATGCCAATGAACGACTTAGCTTTACCAAAGGAATTGATAGTAGTGAAGAGCCAGATCTTTGGCAAAAATCACTGACCGATGAGATTGAGTTATGGATAGATTTGGGTCAACCAGATGAGAAAAGAATTCGTAAAGCCTGCGGCCGTGCTAAACAGGTCATTATTTACACCTATCATGAAGGTAAAGCCAAAGTATGGTGGGAACAACAGCAGGCTAAATTACGACGATTTAATAACCTTAGCGTAATTCAAATTAATGCTGAAGATGTAGAAACAATGATTAAACGGTCGATGAAATTGCAATGCAATATTCAAGACGGCGAAATTTATTTGAATGATGACAACATAAATCTCACCATTACCCTGACTAAACTTTTATGAGCATTTAAGACGAGCATAGTTTAAACTTTTAAAAATCCTAATTCATCAATGAATCAGTATTTTTACAACGCGATAACGGACACATTTCATTAATAGTTAAACAAGATTATTTTGTTTTAGCTAAGCCTAAAAGCTTCAAAAAATGCTTCTCAAAAGCAGGTTCTGCTGAGCCTTTTTTCATCTTGTAAATAAAGTATTTTTCAAAGCCCACTTTAGCATAATGCACCCATTTACCTTTTTTCATCCAGGCAACATTGCGTGGTGGAATTTGTGGACTGGCAACAAATGCAGCACCGGTATTACCCATATCGGCCAAACAAATTGCATCCCACGTTGCTCTAGCTGATGGTTTCTTACCTTCAATAGCAGCCTTGATATTATAAACGGATGCTTTGGCCATACTTTCAATCATGTAACCTGTTTTAGGCACACCCACCGCTAAAGGACTGCCCCCAACTGGTGGAATATCAATACATACCCCTATCCCATAAATATTGGAGTATTTAGGGTTACGTTGAAACTCATCAACCTTGATGAAACCACGAGGATTGACAACCTCTTCACCCATATTCGCCACACAATCTACACCTTTAAAAGCAGGTATCATCATTGAAAATTTAAAGGGTAACTCATGGAGTTTGATGGTTTCAGCCTGATCATTGACTTGTTCAATCACCATATTGCCCGCTTCCACTTTCATCAATTTTGCATTAGTGATCCACTTAATATCGTTATGTCGAAACTCAGATTCCAATAAACTTTTAGAATCACCCACACCGCCTAATCCTAAGTGGCCGATATAAGGTTCAGAGCTTACAAAGGTCATCGGTACTCGATCACGAATTTTTGCTTTACGTAATGCATGATTCAGAATCAACGCATATTCATAAGCAGGACCATAACACGATGCACCTTGCACGGCTCCCACTACGATAGGCCCAGGATTTTTTAAAAATTCTTGCCATGATTTATAAGTAATTTCAGCATGATCAACCGTACAAATTGAATGCGTGAAACCATCTGGCCCTAAACCTTCAATCTCATCAAAAGCTAACTTAGGACCCGTCGCAATAATTAAAAAATCATAATCTAAAGTTGAGCCATCAACTAACGATAATTGATTGATATCTGCTCTAATCTCATTAACGCCAGCCGCTGAGAAAGCAATATTTTTAGCGCTTAAATAAGATTCGAGAGGAAAACTGATATCTTTTCGCGTTCGCCAGCCGACTGCAACCCAAGGATTGCTAGGCACAAAATGAAAAATAGGCGTGTTAGAAACAACGGTAATTTTATGTTCCAGACCCAATGCATCTCGTGCTTGATAAGCAGCAGGTAAACCGCCTGTACTAGCGCCAATAATGATTATATGTGCCAAGATTATTGCTCCTAATTTTTCAAGCTGAAGAACTTAATGGACGATGGTAGAATCTGAACCAGGTGTTGAATTTACTGAAAAGATAGTAGCCACATCAACTTTATCGAAATAATAATGTTCATTACAAAATTCACAAGCCACTTCGATATGTCCTTGTTCAGCAAGCAAATCATTCGCATCGTGCTCACCTAATAATGTAATGGTATCGGCTACTCGTTCACGCGAACAACTACATGCAAAGCTTAGCTCCGTAGAGTCTAACAAACGACATTCTTCTTGGTGAAATAAGCGATGAAGTAAGGTGCCTGCACCTAAGCTGAGTAATTCATTTGGTGTGATTGTGCCTGCTAATTGGCTAAGTCGAGACCAATTTTCTTCATCATCTTGTTTGGCATCTTCCGTACTGGGCAACTGTTGTAGAAACAAACCTGAAGCACGATGAACATCCGCGGCTAACCAGATCTGCGTATCGAGCTGCTCTGATTGATTGAAATAGGTTTCTATTACATTAGAAATTGACTCGCCTTCAAGGCTTACTACGCCTTGATAAGGTTGTTTAGAGCCATCTACATCAATGGTTATTGCTAATACTCCCTCGCCGGTTAAATCACTCATGCTGGCGTCATCATCAATAACGCCTTCCCATTGTGCAAGTGCACGCAAAGTATTGTCACTGGTGCATTCCACCATCATCAAGTTCACTGGACCTGTTGATTTACTTTGCAAAACAAGTCTGCCTTTGATTTTTACTGTCGCCGTTAACAAGGCCGCTGCCGCCATCATTTCGCCCAGCAATCGCTGTATGGCAGGTGGATAGTCACGTCTAATTAGCACTTGCTGCCAAGTTTCAGTAAGGTGTACCCATTCGCCTCGCACTGGCGCATTATCAAAAATAAAGCGCTGTAGATTATCAGACTGAAATTCAGTCGGCTCAATATCATGAATAATTGTATCGGTCATATTTTTTCCAAAAAAAAATGCTGGGTAACGTCTACCCAGCATCTTAACTTAGTGTCGACATTTCTGCCGACTGAAACAAATTTTTATTTTGTTAACGCTAATAAAAGTTCATTCATTTTTTTAACGTAACTTGCTGGATCTTCTAATTGGCCACCCTCTGCTAATAAGGCTTGGTCAAATAAAATTGATGACCAATCAGCAAATAGAGCATCGTCGGATTCAGCCTTAAGTCGCTCAACCATCGGGTGCTCTGGATTAAGTTCAAAGATAGGTTTTGAACCACCAATATCTTGGCCTGCAGCTTTAAGCATACGTTCAAGATTAGCACTCATCTCATTGCTATCAGCAACTAAACAAGCGGGTGAATCTGTTAGTCGATGCGTAATACGCACATCTTTAACTTTATCGCCTAATGCAGTTTTAACGCGCTCAACGATATCTTCAAAGTTTTTATCGACTTCTTCTTGGGCTTTTTTCTCAGCTTCGTCTTCTAATTCGCCTAAGTTCAAGTCGCCTTTCGCTACCGATTGCAATTGTTTACCATCAAACTCCGTCAATGAATTAATCATCCATTCATCAACACGATCCGTCATCAATAAAACTTCTATGCCTTTTTTACGGAAGACTTCTAGATGCGGGCTGTTTTTAGCGGCAGCAAAACTTTCGGCGGTAATGTAGTAGATCTTTTCTTGTTTGTCTTTCATTCGGTCGACATAGTCTTCCAATGAAACTGTTTGATCTACTGAACCCAATTCAGTTGATGCAAAACGAATCAATTTAGCTAAAGCATCTTTATTAGCATAATCTTCGCCTAAACCTTCTTTGATGACTTGACCAAACTCAGCCCAGAACGTGGTGTATTTTTCAGCATCATTTTTGGCCATTTTAGCCAATTCGCTCAGCACTTTTTTCACTGAAGCACTACGAATACTATCAATGATTTTGCTGCCTTGTAAAATCTCACGTGATACATTCAAAGGCAAATCATTTGTATCAATCACACCGCGGATAAAACGTAGGTAACGTGGCATTAATTGTTCAGCATCTTCCATAATAAAGACGCGTTTTACATACAACTTTAGACCTTTCGAGCTTTCACGATCCCACAAATCAAAGGGTGCTTTTGATGGAATGTATAACAAAGAAGTATATTCAGTTTTACCTTCAACCTTGTTATGGCTCCAACTTAATGGATTTTGGTAATCATGAGCAATTTGTTTGTAAAACTCATTATATTCGTCATCAGAAATATCGTTTTTAGATAATGTCCATAAGGCAGTTGCTTTATTGACTGTTTCATCTTCTATCGCAGCTGTTTCATCAACCTCACCTTCTTCATTAAGCTCTGGTTCTTTAGCCATCACGATTGGTAGACTAATATGATCAGAATATTTAGTAATACAACTACGCAGACGCCAGCTGTTTAAAAACTCTTGTTGGTCTTCACGTAAGTGCAAAATAATTTCAGTACCACGTGTTGGTTTGTCTATTGTTTCAATAGTGAAATCACCTTTACCAGCTGATTCCCATTGCACGCCATGTTCGCTTGATAAACCGGCGCGACGCGTTTTTAAAGTAACTTTATCCGCTACGATAAAAGCAGAATAGAATCCCACACCAAATTGACCAATCAATTGTGAATCTTTATTTTGGTCGCCAGTCATTTTATCAAAGAACTTTTTAGTACCTGAATTAGCAATCGTACCTATGTTGTCGATAACTTCCTGACGATTCATACCGATGCCGTTGTCGGTAATTGTTATCGTTTTAGCTTTTTCATCAAAGGCAACTCTAATTTTTAATTCCGCATCACTTTCATAAAGCGCATCATCTGACAACGCTTCAAAGCGTAATTTATCAGATGCGTCAGACGCATTAGATATCAACTCACGCATGAAAATTTCTTTATTGCTATACAGTGAGTGGATCATAAGATCCAGTAGTTGTGAAACTTCTGTCTGAAAACCTAGCGTTTCTTTATGTGCATCAACAGTCATTAAATTGTGCCTCCATTCGGCATTGTTTGTTACCTTGAATGTCAGCAAATGGGGGCAGCTAAGGATAGTTCAAGGGCTTATTAGCTAAATTCACATTTTTCTGAATCGCTCATAATGAAAAAATACACATCCTAATATGAAAATTTGGTAATTAATTCACTTTATATCCACTGTCATTATGTTGTTTATGAAATTTTTACTAGATGTGTTGACCAAAATAATTCTGCAAATAACACTGAACTTATACTTTCATTATTAGTCAGTACTGATTCAAAAACATATCATTTGATAATTTTCTTAGAAAGTACACACCACTAATATTAATTATTATGGGTGATCTGCCGATACGCTTTAATACATGAGCATCTAGAGGAAGTGATTATGGAAACTAAAATATTAGGTCAAGCCAGTCAAAACATGTCGAAGTCAGATACGAAGCTCAATAGCGCAGGATCTCTTGGCCAAAATGTCTCGACGTTAGCTGACAACAAAAATGCCGATAAACCCCATGAGTCATCAGCAATAACAGCTAAAAGGCAACTAAACGCAGCCATACTACAATCTGCTGTTGATGTGAGTGCGGGTAGCAAATCTCTATCGCTTACTTTTAAAGCAGCACTAGACGGCATAAATGAGGCACTAAAAGAAACACTCGGTGATAATGCCATTCAAAATGCCTATGATTCTGGCTTAGATATTAGCCCTGATGCAACCGCGGAACGCATTGTGTCATTAAGTACCGCCTTTTTTGGTTCTTATCACAAACAACATCCTGAACTATCCCAAGATGAAGCATTGATAAAATTTACCGATATTGTTAGTGGCGGAATCGACACTGGTTTTGGCGATGCACGTAATATATTGAGTGGATTAAAAGTATTGGAAGGCGATATCGCCAGTAACATTGATCTTACCTACGATCTTGTACAACAAAAATTAACTGCCTTTATCGAAAACTTTGATCAGGCTAATCAGTAAAAACACGTTGATTATTTCACTCACGTTATCTTTTCAGATTTATTATTTAATCAACAAAAGATAATGTGTTGTTATAGGTACTCAAGATAACAATGTTTTTTAATTTGACCCCAAAATAATAAAACACTCGTGAGTGTCTATTAAAAACACGTTTAGATATTGAACTTCGCAGATCTGCCAGTTCAATCACTTCAGTCTACTGAAATAATTACACTGCATCATTTCTTAAATGAAAAGACGTGATATCGTTTATTAAGTTAAAACGTTTTTAACAGGTCTTTAAAGTAAAGTATATTCCTGTTATCTATAAAATCACCGAAAAATGAGAGATATCACTAATATGCAGGAAAACCAGTTACGTATACTAACTTACAACCTACATAAGGGATTTAGCGCCGGTAACCGCCATTTTACATTACATAAAATTCGTGATGCTCTAATTGAATCTGATGCCGACATCATGTTCCTGCAAGAAATGCAGGACCAGCACACTGGCCATGAAAAAACTCATTTTAATTGGCCTGTTGCGCCTCATTCAGAGTTTTTAGCACATGACCGTTGGCCACATTTTGCCTATGGTAAAAATGTTATGTACGATGCTGGACATCATGGTAATGCCATACTCAGCAAGTATAATATTCAACGCTGGGAAAATATTAATATATCCCCCTATGCATGGGCTAGTCGAAGCTTGTTACATGGCGTGATTAGTCTGCCTAATCAAAGTGGTGAGTTGCATATTATCTGTCTTCATCTTGGATTAATGGCTATGGAACGTCGCCGACAATTTAAAACGTTGTGCGCGCGCATTGACGAGCATGTCCCACATGATGCGCCACTTATCATCGCTGGCGATTTTAATGATTGGACAGGTCAGGCGGAAAAACTTTTTTCTCAACACCTGAACTTGAAAGAAGCTTATCGTACACTACATCATCAACATGCTAAAACGTTCCCTGCATGGTTGCCGGTATTTAAAATGGATAGAATTTATTATCGTGGGATAGAACCCGTGTCATGTGAACGTCCGAATCGTAAGCTATGGAATAATTTATCTGATCATTCACCATTAGTCGCTACATTTCAACTATAACCTAATGTTTCTCTATCAAGCTCTTGATAGTAAACATCTTTGCGACAAGAGATAGACTCCATTATTGAGGGCCAAATATAGCTTGAAGCCTAATTCTAGGAGTAGCATGAAGTTTACGCGCTAAGCATAAATACCAAATATAAGATCTGTCAGCAACTTCAGCGCATTGGTCATTTATCACTACTTGAAATTATTCAACTTAATCAATAAGCTGCCGTGGTTTTTTACTACTCATTAGAGATAGTATAGACGGCTTAGACAATGACGTTAATTGATCAAAAAAAATTGTCAGCAGCTTACCAATAACATCTGTAACTCGTCGTAGAGTAGCTAGTTATGTAACATCATCTACATTACCAATAAAGACTATTGTCAGACGCAGAATATCTGGTTTATATTATTTCAACGATAAAAACTGAGTGTGTAATCAAAACGATCAATTTTGGCTTGGTTGAGTCATCCGGCCATAGAACAAAAAAACTTTTTTAGTTTAACTCTCAATCATGATTACGTAGGAAGACCCATTCATCTGCCTGTGACATTTCAGGGCTAAATCTGTAACCTTCACTATCAAAATCTTTGATGCTTTCAGGCTTAATGAGGCGATGATCAATAATATAACGACTCATCAAACCGCGGGCTTTTTTAGCATAAAAGCTAATTATTTTATATTGACCATTTTTCAAATCTTTAAATATCGGCGTGATGATCCGCGCTTTTAACTTTTTGGCTTCAACTGCTTTAAAATATTCATTAGATGCCAAGTTAATCAACACTCCCTCTTTCAATTCCGCTTCTAATGAATCACGAAGCTGACTGCCCCAGAATTGGTAGAGATCTTTGCCTTTTTTGTTCGCAAATTTAGTACCCATTTCTAGGCGATAAGCTTGCATCAAGTCTAGGGGTCTAAGTACACCATACAAGCCTGATAATATCCGTAAATGTTGTTGGGCAAATTCTAATCCCACTTCGTCCAATGTATCAGCATCTAGACCGGTGTAAACATCACCTTTAAATGCCAATAAAGCTTGTTTAGCGTTGTCTAAATTAAAAGGTTTTAGCCATGTTTGAAAGCGCGCCATATTCAACGCGGCAAGTTTGTCACTTAACTTCATTAAGCTAGCGATGTCAGTCGTGGATAAGACCTTTAATTCATTTATAAGCTGTTGCGACTGTGGCAAAAACCGAGGTTGAGTATAATTTTCTGTGCTCGACGCAGTTTCAAAGTCTAACGTTTTAGCGGGTGAGATAACTATAAGCACAGTGAACTCTCTTCCTATACGTCAAATTTAGTGTCTGATTTTTCAGGATTCTCTGCAACTGGCCGTTCAGATTGCGGATCTATAATCACGCCTTCAGGCTCATTAGTTTGCCATGCTTGAAACGGATAAGGTCTAGCTTCATCGGTATAGCTTAAAAAAGCTGCTATATCGCGCAAATACTGAACTAAATCAACAGTAAACCGGCGAATTTCAGCATTTGGTTCTCCCAATAATACTGCAAATATTGTCTGTATCACTATTACAAAACAAAGCACCATGATCACTAAATATAAAATAACACCAAATAAGACCATGTAAAGAATTCGCGTCCATTGATTACCATTCGTAATATTGTTTTTGATTTGTTGCTTATCCATATTTAAACTCCAAGGTAAAAAGGTAATAGGCTCATTGTACATCACCGCTTAAAGAACTGCTTATAGTGCTTTTAAGTCATTTATGGGACACTCTATCTTACGATTCAAGATAATAACAATTAATGACCTCTAAACTTCGTTTATTTATTCACCTCATTGACACATTTATTGAATGGACAGGTAAAACCGCATCTTGGTTAGTGCTCGTCCTCGTGTTATTAATTTGTTATGACGTAGCAATGCGTTATTTATTCCAACAAGGCTCAGTCGCCTTGCAAGAAATGGAATGGCATTTATTTGCTCTGATATTCTTGCTCGGTTCTGCCTATACCCTGAAACACGATGAGCATGTTCGAGTAGATATTATTTATAACAGCCCCATTATGTCGGATAAAAAACGGGCTTTAGTCAATATTTTTGGCGTCTTATTTTTACTATTACCTTTCTGTATTTTAGTTTTAACCAGCAGTTGGCCATTTGTGGAAAATTCTTTTTATTATAATGAAGGCTCACCTGACCCTGGCGGTTTATCTAATCGATTTTTACTTAAAGGTAGCTTATTGATCGCCTTCAGTTTGCTGATTTTGCAAGCATTGGCCGACGTGGCTAAAAATATCCTAATTGTTAGCAACAACACCATAGTCAAATAATGGAAATTTGGGCTTTGGTGATGTTTGCGGTGTTGTTTGTATTTCTACTTTTTGGTTTTCCTGTCGCTTTTACACTTGGCGCTGTCGCTTTAGCTTTTGGTAGCTTTTTCCTCGGTTTTGACTTCTTCAATCTTTTGCCTTTACGAATTTGGGGCATCATGACCAACTTCACGCTATTAGCCGTACCATTATTTGTATTTATGGGGGTGATACTCGAAAAATCAGGCATCGCTGAGCAGCTGCTAGAAACAATGGGCCGATTATTCGGTCGTCTTAGAGGCGGCTTAGCCATATCGGTAGTGCTAGTTGGGGCATTACTTGCTGCCACAACGGGCGTAGTGGGTGCATCCGTAGTCACGATGGCGGTTATTGCATTACCCTCCATGTTAAAACATGGCTATGCCCCTACATTAGCCAGCGGTACTATTGCTGCTTCGGGCACTTTAGGACAAATTATTCCCCCAAGTATTATTTTGATTCTATTAGCAGATGTTATTGGCGTGCCGGTGGGCCAGCTCTTTGTAGCTGCTGCCTTACCTGGCATGATGTTGGTCTTTGCTTACATCGTTTATATTGGCTATGTGGCTTGGCAACACCCTGAGCTCGCTCCAACTGTTGCGACTGCACCCGAGAATGAGCAACATCTAAGCTACACCGTGTTAAAAAGCATGATGCCACCTTTATTATTAGTATTAGCCGTATTAGGTTCTATTTTCTTCGGTGTTGCATCACCCACAGAATCTGCTGCCGTAGGCGCACTGGGAGCCATGATATTAGCGCTAACACACGGCAAATTGACCTTTAGTAATCTGCAAGATGCATCTCGTCAAACAACACGCTTGACCAGCATGGTGTTTTTGATTTTAATTGGTGCAACTGCGTTTGGCCTAGTATTTGTTGGCATGGGTGGAGATAAACTTATCTTCGATATTTTCACCAACTTACCAGGAGGAAAGTGGGGCTTCCTTATTGTCAGCATGTTACTTATTTTTGTATTGGGATTTTTCTTAGACTTTATTGAAATTTGTTTTATCGTTGTACCGATTATCGCTCCAATTGCTATTCATATGGGCTTAGACCCGTTATGGTTTGCGTTGTTGATAGCATTAAATCTACAAACTTCATTTCTAACGCCGCCGTTTGGCTTTTCTTTATTTTATCTAAAGGCCAGTGCACCGACACTTAAACTACAGGATATTTATCGAGGAATAGTACCCTTTATTATAATTCAACTTGTTGTTTTGGTAATCTTAATTAGTTTTCCAAATGTTGCCCTGTGGTTGCCACATTTTATGGAATAATAGAATAGTCATTGTAATTTTAACTGCTATCAGAGGTCACATAATTACAAAAACTAGTTATAAACAGATTGTAAGTAAAAATTTATTTATAGATTTATAGACACCAAGAAAATCTTAGGATACTTATTTTTGTCGATCTAACCTATTTGCCACAATAAGATCTTACTAATGACACTATACGGCCGCCTCACCTTCTTCACCAGTCCGGATGCGAATAACTTGCTCAATTGGCATGACAAAAATTTTACCATCACCAATTCGGCCAGTATGTGCTGCTTTAATAATTGCTTCGACACAGGCATCAACTTGTTCTGAAGGTAATACGATTTCCATTTTAATTTTAGGTAAAAAGTCGACAACGTATTCTGCACCACGATAGAGCTCGGTATGACCTTTTTGACGACCAAAACCTTTAACTTCTGACACCGTCATGCCTGTAACACCAATCTCAGATAATGCTTCACGAACATCATCTAGCTTAAAAGGTTTGATTATTGCTTCAATTTTTTTCATTGCTGTTTCAACCTACTCTATAATTGAAGTTACAGTATAACCCGAAGTTATCGGATAACGACGATCACGTCCAAATGCGCGACTTGTAATGCGTATGCCCGGTGCAGCTTGACGCCGTTTATATTCATTACGATCAACCATTTTTATTACGCGTGCAACCATTTCAGCTTCATTACCTGCCTCAACTAATTCTTCAAATGACCAATCATCGCCAATATATCGTTCAAGTAACGCATCAAGAATTTCATATGGAGGTAAGCTATCTTGATCGAGTTGATCGTCGGCTAATTCTGCTGATGGAGGACGAGTAATAATGCGTTGAGGAATAACCTCAGACAGATTATTTCTATAGTTAGATAATTGATAAACCAACGTTTTAAAAACATCTTTAAGCGGTGAAAAGCCACCCGCCATGTCACCATATAGGGTTGAATAGCCGACAGCTACTTCACTTTTATTACCTGTCGATAATACCATGGCACCGGTTTTATTCGATATTGCCATTATGATAACACCACGAATTCGAGCTTGAATATTTTCCTCTGTAGTATCTGCTGGTTTACCGGAGAATTGCTCCGACAAACTATCTATAAATTGGTCAAACAGTGAATCAATAGCAATCACACTATGATCGACGCTTAAGATATCAGCCATTTGCTGCGCATCATCAAGACTCATCTGAGCAGTATAACGTGACGGCATCATTACTGTTTTAACTCTATCGGCACCTAAGGCATCTACTGCTAAGGCTAAGGTCAACGCCGAATCAATACCACCAGATAAACCAATGACCACACTCGAGAAATTATTTTTTTCGACATAATCATGCAAACCACAAACTAGACCTTTATAAATCATCGCCAATTCAGTTTCTTTAGCGACTAGCTCGCCATGCAATGATAAGGTGTTGTTTTCATGACGACGAATATACACCGGAAACAAACCCTGTTGCCACGATGGTGCTCGTGCCACTTTTTCTCCAGTTTTGGATAGAGCAAAAGAACAACCATCAAATACCAATTCATCTTGTCCGCCGACTTGATTCACATAAATAATAGGCACGCCGGTTTCGATAGCACGTTGTCTTACTTGAGTCTCACGTAATTGCCATTTCCCTTGGCTGAAAGGTGAGGCATTGAGATTGAGAATGATTTCAGCGCCACCATCAACGGCTTGTGCTGTCGGTCCTGCAAACCAGATATCCTCACAAATTGTAATACCGAAACGTATCCCTTTATAATTGACGACGCATGGTTCTTTACCTTCAATAAAATAACGTTTTTCGTCAAACACACTGTAATTAGGCAAATGATGTTTAAAATAGCTCGCTAGGCACTGACCATCGGCTATCAAAGAAGCCGCGTTATACAAATCCTCACGAACTACGCCTGAAGGATGCCCGACTAAAACAGCCACACCTTTAATTTTAGACTTTAAACTGACTAGACCCGTTTCGACGCGCTTGATTAATCCCGGTCTAAGTAATAAATCTTCAGGTGGGTAGCCCGTTAATGTGAGTTCAGGAAAGACGACTAAATCTGCATTTAACTCATCTCGGGCTTGATCTGCAGCCGCAATGACCTTTTTAACATTACCCGCCACATCACCTACAACAGGATTAATTTGCCCCATTACGAGACAAAAGTCAGTCTTCATAAATTACTAAGCCATCGCTTCAAGCATTCGGTCGCCCATTTCAGCGGGTGAACGAGCAATATGTACACCCGCTGCAGCAAGTGCTTCCAATTTAGCTTCTGCCGTACCCTGACCTCCACTGATAATGGCACCGGCATGGCCCATACGTTTGCCAACAGGTGCTGTTAGTCCTGCAATATAAGCAACTACTGGCTTAGTTATATACTGACGAATATACGCCGCCGCATCTTCTTCTGCTCGGCCACCAATTTCTCCGACCATTACAATACCTTCTGTTTGTGGATCAGCTTCAAACAGGGCCAAAACTTCAATAAAATCCATACCATGAATAGGATCACCACCGATACCAACACAAGTACTTTGTCCTAAACCGTTTTGGCTAGTTTGATGCACAGCTTCATACGTCAAAGTCCCTGAACGTGACACGATGCCGATCTTACCAGGCAAATGAATCGAACCTGGCATAATGCCAATTTTGCATTCACCCGGTGTAATTAATCCTGGACAGTTTGGACCAATCAAACGCGAATTTGAATGTTTCAATGCATATTTGACGCGCAACATATCTTGAACTGGAATACCTTCGGTAATGCAGGCAATGATCTTGATTCCAGCATCAGCCGCTTCTAGAATTGCATCTGCAGCAAAAGCAGCAGGCACATAAATCATTGATGCATCTGCACTTGTTTGTTCTACTGCTTCAGCAACCGTATTAAAAACTGGACGATCAAGATGAGTTTGACCACCTTTATCGGGTGTTACACCCCCGACAAATTGCGTACCGTAAGCAATCGCTTGTTCTGAATGAAAAGTACCTTGTTTACCGGTAAAACCTTGGCAAATAACGCGGGTATCGCGATTAATTAAAATACTCATCCCTGATTCTCCTTAGCTAAGGCAACGGCTTGTCGAGCGGCATCTGTTAAATTGTCGGCAACCCGTAAATCCATTCCACTTGATAATAATAACTCGCGACCGCGTTCAGCATTAGTGCCTTCCAATCGAACAATGACAGGTAAGGTTAAACCTACGTCTTTTGCCGCTTGAATGATACCTTCAGCAATCAAATCACAGCGCACAATACCGCCAAATATATTAACTAATATCGATTTAACTTTTTTATCTGATAAAATTATTTTAAAGGCTTCGGCAACACGATCAGCCGTAGTACCACCTCCAACATCTAGAAAATTGGCAGGTTGACCGCCTTCTTTTTGAATCAAATCCATCGTCGCCATAGCTAATCCAGCACCGTTGACCATGCAAGCGACTTCGCCATCTAGTGTGATGTAATTCAGCCCATATTTTTGAGCTACAACTTCGGTTTCATCTTCTTGAGTTGGATCAAACATTGCGGCTAATTCAGCATGCCTAAATAAAGCATTATCATCCAAATTCAATTTAGCATCTACGGCTAATAATGTATCTTGAGCCGTAACCACTAATGGATTAATTTCAACCAGACTGACATCGTTTTCAATAAATAAACGATACAAACCTTGCATCACAGTTTGTAATTGTTTAAAGGTATTACCCGTCAAGCCCAAGAAGAAACCTGCACGTCGACATTGGTATGCTTGCAAGCCGACAACAGGATCAACAATCAAATTCAAAATGGCATCAGGGCTTTCAGCTGCTACTGTTTCAATATCCATTCCACCTTGAGCTGATATCATAAAAACAACACGCTGACTCACCCGATCAACTAATACTGCAAGATACAATTCGCTAACGATATCAGAAGGTTGCTCTACTAAAATCTGATGAACAGGTAAGCCTTCTGCCGTGGTTTGATGGGTAACAAGGTTACGTCCCAACATTTCATAAGCTGCATCGGTAACGCCATCAAGTGTATCAACCACTTTGACTCCGCCTGCTTTTCCGCGTCCACCAGTATGTACTTGTGCTTTAACAACCCAACGTTCACCGCCTAATTGTTCTGCGGCTTGTCGCGCTTGCGATCCATTTGTTACGGCCTGACCTTTTGGGGTAGCAATGCCATAACGAGTAAATAATTGTTTAGCCTGGAATTCATGCAGGTTCATCTTATTTTTTACCTTATTTATCATTTTAGCGATAACGCTGTCATTACGCTTTATGCGAGGCCTTGTATTTTCTCGCAATCCTCAGATAATTGCCATGGCTAGACATGATATAGTTTAAAAGATCATTCGCACAAAGAGACAGATATGACACCACTTTATCCAGAAATCGAACCCTACCGTAGCCATCAATTAGAAATGGAACCGCTTAGTAATGGCAAGTGCCATCAAGTCTATGTCGAAGAGTGTGGTAATCCTGATGGTATTCCTGTGGTCTTTTTACACGGCGGACCCGGTTCCGGATGTCGACCTTCACATCGTTGCTATTTTGATCCGAATATCTATCGCATTGTTCTTTTTGATCAACGTGGTTGCGGTCGTTCATTACCTCATGGTGAATTAGAAAATAACAGTACCTCATTTCTAATTGCAGATATGGAAACGATTCGTCAGCGCCTCCACATTGATCGCTGGGTTATCTTTGGCGGCTCTTGGGGCAGCACACTGGGACTATGTTATGTCCAACGCCATCCTGACATGGTTCTAGCGATGATTTTAAGAGGCATATTCCTAGGTCGTCAGCAAGATATAGACTGGGTTTACGCCGAAGGCGGTGCATCACGATTGTTCCCTGATGCTTGGCAACAATTAGTTCAACATCTACCTAAAGCGGATCAAGCAACGCCGTTGAAAGCTTATTATCAAAAACTGACCGCCCCTGACGAAGTGCATCAAATGGCTGCTGCAAAATTGTTGCAAGCATGGGAAAGCACCATCGTGACACTGCGTGATCATGAACACCAACCTGATGAAATTCAACAGCCTAGTCCGTTAGCGCACTCACGTATTCAACTGCACTTTTCTTTAGATCAATGTTTTATTGCCGACATGCCGATTCTGGACCATATCGATACTATAAGACATATTCCAGCCATAATTGTACAAGGCCGTTATGACATTGTATGTCCGATGCAACAAGCATGGGAACTGCATCAAGCTTGGCCTGAAGCCGAGTTAGATATTATTCCTATGGCAGGTCATGCAGCAGGCGAGCCTGCTTTAATCAATGCATTAATCCGCGCCACACGTAATGTTGCAAAACTATTGTCACCAAAGCCTTTTCAACCTTCGGCATGATTGGATTGTTGCAACGCGTAGATTTCGCCACAGTGCATGTCAATGGTGAAGAAATCGCACGTATTAAACATGGATTGTTAGTTTTTGTTGGCGTCGAACGTGAAGATACCTCGGCAGAAGCGAATCGTTTATTATCTCGATTATTAGGTTACCGCATTTTTAGCGATGAAAACGATAAAATGAATTTATCATTACAAGATATTAAAGGTGGCTTGTTACTCGTACCACAATTCACATTAGCCGCGGATACGCATAAAGGCATGCGACCTAGTTTTACACCTGCCGCATCGCCAAAAGATGCTAATGAATTATTTACGTATATTTGTAACCAAGCCAAGCAACATCACCCTGCTGTTGAAACAGGACATTTTGGCGCAGATATGCAAGTCTCACTTACTAATAATGGTCCGGTCACCTTTTGGTTACACGTGCCACCCCACTCTATTAACAAATAGGTAAAAAGTCATGCGACTATTTCGTAATTTTTTGATTGGTTTATTTTTGACCGTTGCTGGTATTGGGGCATTATTATTTATTCCATCAAAACAAGCGCCAGCACCTATGCCTTGGGAAATAACCGTCATGCCGGATGGTAAGAGCAAAGTATTTGGCATTCATCTCGGTACAACGACCTATGACCATACAAAAGAACTATTTAATGAATATGGCCAAATTGCTGCTTTTGCAGACGAAGGAAAACCGCCGACCGTAGAAGTCTTTTTTGATAGCGTTCATCTCGCAGGCATTACAGGCAAACTAGTATTAAATCTTAAGGTGCCTGAGCACCAAATAATAGAAATGATGGCACGTGCTGATCAGGCTAGATTACAAGATAGTGGAGCCCACCGTTATGAATTGAGTAATAGTGACAAACAGAGCGTAGTTAGCGCGCCCATCACAGCGATCACCTACGTCCCATCAGTAAAGCTTGATGCCGATATTGCACATTATCGGTTTGGTGAACCAGGCAGTGTTAGCCAAGATTCACTCGATCCTACCACGACTATTTGGTATTATCCTTTGACAGGCTTGACTATACGCATGAATAAAAATGACAAGACCATATTGCAATACCAGTAGTTGGCAATGCAATGTTGAATCGTCAATATCACGTTGCTATTTAAATTTGAGCTAATCTTGAAAATAATTTTCATAACGAGGTTGTGAGATTGCTTAATATTGGATATTTATTGAGTACCATCTCAAGTGGCTTGCCGATAACAACAGTGTTTTCATTATTATCGTTATTAAAGCCCTTGAACCTCTTGCTCGATGAATCTAGAAAAAGGCGTCAAAATTCAATGGCCTACTCAAATTGTAGTCTTGTACACGATCACAATCGTGCGCTTGAAGAAACGCTAATTGTTGTTGAGTTTCCACATCTTCTGCGACTAAATTAAGCTGCAGTGGATGAGACATCGCAAGAATAGCATCAACAATCGCTGCATCACTAGCATTGTCGTTAACATCCATGACATACGAAATATCTGTTTTTAAAACGTTTGATAGGAATTGTTTTAAATTAAGATAGTGAAGAATAGTCAGTACCAAATCATCAATTGCTAAAGCCATACTTATCTCACTCAATTCTCTTAATCTCTTAATGGCCAAGTCCGTGTTAGCTATTACGATACTTTCGGTTATTTCTAATTCTAATTTTTTACGTGACACACCTATTTTCAGATAATAACTATCTGATAAATCACACTAATTGGCCGCCTTTAAATTGTTATCCTGATAACTTAACCGCTATTTTGAAAATAGAGTACTCATCTTCTAAAATAACGGTAAATTCGTCATCACCAAGTCGCGCAACAGTGTCGCCTTCCCTCACTGATGATTGCAAGCGCAACGCCACTTCGCAAAGTAACTTGATCCGAGTTCTACAACCCAACGAATCATTAATATGCTTGAAATATTTAATCGCACAGACTGACTTATGTCTTGAATAATATCTTCAATTAGATTTTGTGAATATGCTAATTCGCCATCTTTAACTTTATGTCTAATTTCATGCCTACCAATACTTATTTGTAGGTTAATTGTCCCAAAATAGACTTAATAGTGTCTAATAATACAACTTTTTCCTGTTATTGTTGTAAAGCACTTCTGGTAAGATAATGCTGTTTTACTTACATCAATAATTGCGTATCAACCGCCAAAAATCGTTGATAATCATTTTGCAAAGACATAACAACTGATGCACCTTGTTCACTATTCGATAGCAAAGCTCCGAGTTGTTTTAAATAGCTTTAAAACGTAACTTCTAGAGGATGTCGAGACAATAATTTCGCAATTTTTTAACGAATCATCGGCAAGAACGTGCTCTTGGCGTGAGACTAATTAAGCTACCATAAGGCCTAATTATCGACTGGCATTCTGCGTAGGTAAGTCATAGCGATCAATTCATTTTGAGTATTGGTGAATATAATACTAATTTATATGGCAACTATTGTAGCTAACGACCAAAGTTTAACTAAGCTTTTAATTCCACATTCTAAACAATATCAACACTCCTTCTGCACGAAATCATTTCCTGATAATTGTTATTTTTTAATATGAACCCAATAATCTATCCATTTTCTTGCATTGCAGGGGTCATCAAAAGATTGTGTAATATTTGATGTTTATATTCATCAAAAAAAATCAATTATCGTTCTTTGACTTATTAGAAGTACTATTTTCCTCTAACTCATTAGCTACATCTTTAGGTTGTTCAATCGTATCTTCAGGGTCGTCCATCAAGATACGATTTGCGGCACCATCCATATCGTCATACTGGCCACTGCGCACCGCCCAAAAAAACAAAGCAACACCTATGATTCCGAGAAGCAACATGCCTGGTAATAAACCATAAATAACGTCCACTGTGTTACCCCTTTAAAAAATATTTTATTCTAGCGGCATTACCAATGACTAAAAGAGAACTAATTGGCATAGTGACCGCAGCCATTAGTGGGTTCACTAAACCCATCATTGCTAATGGCACCATAATGATATTGTAACTTATCGATAGTATAATATTTTGCTTGATTGTTTTTAGCGTTCTACTGGCTAGTCGTCTTGCCTCGCTAACCTTATTAAGTTCATTATGAGATAACACAATATCTGAACTTTCAATCGAAACATCCGTACCTGAGGCTAGTGCAATGCCTACATCAGCCTGAATTAATGCAGGCGCATCATTCACACCGTCACCCACCATGGCGACAATGGCACCTTGTTTTTGCAACGCTCGCACCACATCCGCTTTATCTTTGGGTAAGACTTCAGCCTGACGGTCAATATCACCAAGCTCTGCGGTAATAGCATTAACTACAACCCGCTTATCACCACTTAATAGTGTGATATTTATACCTTGTTGTTGTAAATCTTTAACCATCATAAGCGCATCTGTACGTAATTGATCGGCGACTCCTATAAGTCCTACTATCTCGCTTTGAGTCGCAACAAACACACAGCTAATACCTTGCTTCTCTAAACTATCAACCCGATTCAAAACAATGTCACTAAAGACAAGACCAAGTTCAGTCAACCATGCTTGAGTGCCTAATAAAATCTGCTTGTGATTCAGCGTAGCTTGAACACCTTGGCCAGCAGAAGATAAGAAGTTTGTTATTGGTTTTAAAGTAACGCGTCGGCTATTAGACTCAGCTAATATCGCTTTAGCAATACCATGCTCAGAATGTTGTTCCACAGAACCTGCGATCATCAATATTTCGTTTTCTGATAATTCTGAACATGTTTCAACGGCAACAACTCGTAACTTACCTTCAGTTAATGTGCCCGTTTTATCGAATACAAAATGCGTGACTTTCGATAAATATTCAAGCGCGGCGCCCTGTTTTATAAGTATGCCATGCTTTGCACCAACCCCCGTTGCTACTGCAATGGACATGGGTGTTGCCATGCCAAAGGCACATGGGCAAGTTATAATGAGTACAGATGTTGCTGCGAGTAAAGCTTGCTCAAAATCGTACTGATACCAATAAAGAAATGTAATCGCCGCTAGAGTCATTGTCACGAGCACAAACCAAGGTACGATTTTGTCTGCTGTATATTGTATAGGTGCTTTAGATGCCTGAGCCTCTTCCATTAAAGCAACAATTTTAGCCAATGCGGTATTTCTTAACACCTGCTGTACTTTTACGGTAAAGGCGCCTTCACCATTAATACTTCCAGCGACAACCTGGTCAGCTACTCTCTTTACTACAGGTAATGATTCTCCCGTTAACATCGATTCATCTACGGCGCTTTGACCATCTACTAAAATGCCATCTACAGGCACTCTTTCACCTGGTTTGACCAATACATAATCGTCGATTTTAACCGAACGAATCGGAACTGTCTTAGGTGTGCCATCGATTATCAATGTGGCTAATTTTGGTTGAAATTCTAATAAACGACTCGTTGCAGAAAGTGCTTCACGCTTGGATATCGCTTCAATATAACGGCCAACTAATATTACAAATAAGAAATTAACCACCGTGTCGAAAAAAACATGGCCGTGAGTCGATCCTGTTATCGTAATAAAAGCAGAATAACTATAGGTAGCAATTGCACCAATCGCAATAGGTAAATCCATTGTTAAATAACGACGACGTAAACCTAGTAAAGCATTGCGTAAGAAAGGATAGCCAGCATAAAGTAATGTAGGTGTAGCAATTAGGAAGCTTATCCAATGAAACCAGTTTTTGAACTCACCCTGATCAGCACCACTATACAAGGCGATTGAAATCCATAGCATATTCATCATCGCAAAACCCGCAAAGGCCATACGATATAATAAACTTCGGTGTCTGCGAGCTAACGCACCTTCAGCAGTGTCCGGATCAAACGGAATGGCTGCATAGCCTATTCGACCTAGTGCTTGGAGCAATGATGACAGCGGTGTAAGACGATTATCCCATTTCAAATGTAATCGCTTGGAGGTTAAATTGACTTCAGCAGAGACCACTCCCTGCTGTTTAACTAAGGAATGCTCAATTAGCCAAACACACGCGGCACAATGTATACCATCAACTAATAAATGTATTGATCTTATCTCACTCAATTTATCCACATAATCAGACTGAACCTCATCTGAATCATATGATGCGAGTTCTGTAGATAATATCGGCGGTGGGGCTAAGTATTCGCCTGAAGGCGTTTTTTTATAAAAACTTTGTAATCCGGCCTTATAAATTGTTTCACAAACAGTTTGACAGCCAAAACAACAAAATTCACGATCTTGATTATCGACTTTGGCAATAAAACTACCTGTAGGTTCAACAGGTAATCCACAATGGAAACAAGGTAGAGACAAGTTTGATAAAGCCTAAAACGTAGTAAGCGTTAAGGTGAAATAGTGAACCGCTTAGTCACCATAAATTCATGTTCATTTTGCTTAGCAACTATAATAACGTCCCATATTCCGGGTAGTGTAAAACTGACGTCAGCACCATACATGCCAGGATTACTTTGTTTCATTTCTACCGAAAAATCGGACCTAGCATCAGATGGTCGATAGGCATGTAAAGTCACTGAGTCCAGAATTAGTGCGGATGAATTTTTGCCCTGAAGAAGCACTTCATACAGCTGATGCTGATTGACGCGCGTAGTTGCCGGCGCCATAATCTGCCCCGTCCAACCTAAGGCCTTTTGTTTTTCTACTAGTTTATGAGCTTCTATATAATGCTCGCCACGCTCATAAAAATCTTCTACTACCAAGTTAGGTGGCGATTGGAATGCAAGATAGATAAAAATAGCGTTAGCGGTTAAAAAAGTGGCTAAGAATGCTAACATACCTAGCACCCAAGGATTTTTAAACGCTTCTTTATTATGTTGTGAAATACTCATAATTTACCTAGTTCAATAACAATTATTTTTTGGGACTCATGAACATACTTTTATAACTTATATCTAGTACCGAGTTTTCTACTTCGCCCTTAAATATAATCGGGATAAGATCATCTTTTAATTTGTCTGCAGGGACTCGAACCAATGCAGTAACCGGCACCACTTTTCCTGGCTCGATTGACATATCGGTTAACCCGTGTAGGGTTGCTCCTTCGATACCTTCTATTTCAAAATGAATCTTAATCGTATTTTTCGTTTTGTTAAGCAGTTTGACAGTATATTTGTTTTGAATTGAGCCGTCACTTAACAAGACATATAAAGGCTGACGCTCATGAAGAACTTTAAATTCAGTTGCTGATAAGTGGGTAAAGCCATAAATAATGCCGCCCGATGCTAGCAGTAATATTAAACCATAGACAATGACTCGAAAGCGTTTATAAAGTGGTACTACTGGCGCATTATGATTTAATTCCTTGTATGAAGCATATCGTATTAGCCCACGCGGTTGTTTAACTTTATCCATAATACTATCGCAGGCATCAATACACAGGCCACATGTAATACAACCTTCTTGCTGTCCTTTGCGAATGTCTATTCCTGTGGGACATACTGCTACACAGACATTACAGTCGACACAACTTCCTCTCGTTGAAAAGTCATCACCTTTTTTAAGTCGAGCTCTGGGCTCTCCGCGTTCTGCATCATAAGAAGGTAAGACGGTATCTTGATCATACATAACGCCTTGAAGCCGTGCATAAGGACATAACCAGAAACAAACTTGCTCACGCATAAAACCTGCAAACAAGTAGGTACCACCAGTAAATGATGCAATAATTATGATTGCAGTAAGCGACACTTGAAAGCTAAATAAATTATTCCATAACTGGAATGCATCAGTAAACCATGCAACAAATGATATACCGGTGAATATTCCAATAAGTAGCCATAAAGTGTGCTTAAGAACTTTCAGAGTAAATTTATTTAGTGTCCAAGGCGCTTTATCAAATTTCATTGCCTTTTGTGGTGTATCACCTTCAATCTTACCTTCAATCCATGTGTAGATATCTGTCCAAACAGTTTGAAAACAAAAATATCCACAAAATACTCGACCGGCAACACTGGTTACTGCCGCAAGAAGAATAGCAAAAAATAGCAATGTTAGAGACAACATCCATATATCTTGTGGATAGATAGTCACATGAAATATATTAAATTGACGTTGTGGCAAATCAAATAAAATAGCTTGAGATCCATTAAATCGTATATACGGCCCTAAAAAAAAGATTGACCATACCGACATTCCAATCCATTTCAGCGTTCGAAAGCCGCCAGGAAGACGTTTGGCAACTACTTTGATATCTCCCGTGTTAATGCGCCACTCGGACACATCTTCATAGACATCATCAATGTTAATATTTTTATCGCTTTTTACTTCACTCACGTCATCTTTCTCGATTTAGTGTAAACCATGGAATTATAACATAACGCATCAACATTAGAATTTACTAATATAAATGCTAATGACTATCCAGCGTGTCGCCGTACTCGTGAAAGAATTAATCCATCCATGGCTTAATTCAACTCCGTTCGTCGACGACCATTAGCCCCAGACGTCCTCGTCACCTCGCTAACGCATCGTCTCTCAAGCGACTGACGGAGTGAGGATGTAATTACTGCACTATTCTTCGCTACGCTACGAAAGCTGCTGTAATTACCAACTCCTACTGCGGGCTTGCACTACTTACTCGCTATCGCATCGTTCCATGTAGTGCGTCGTTTGACCATAAAAAAGGAATTATCTATCTTGTGACTTATCTTCATCCATATGTTTCATTACGTAATAAATAAACATTCCACTCGCCACTATCATAGCAGCTACACTTGAAATTACAGCAACTACAACCCAATCAATATTCATAATAAAATTCTCCATTTGAGTAGGTTGACTATAACCTAATTGTATAAAATATTACTGGCCACCACCAAACTGGTGAACATATACCGTTAACTTCTTAATATCTGTTTCGGATAAACGCTCTGCTTCAGTGCCATCTAATTCTTCTGACCAATCTATCGCATTAGGATCTTCACCATCAGCAATGGCATAAGCTCTTGTTTCTAGCATGACGGCTAGCTTTTGACTCCATTGTGGCATTACAGCTACGCGTGTATTCTTATCATTAGCGGCATTAACGCCGTGCAATATTGTTTTGCGAATTTCATCTTCTTCACCTGAAAACCGCCAGATTTTATCGGTTAAGTTCGCTGAGCCAACTGCTATGATACCTTTGGCATCTGCGCCATGACATGCAACACAACCTTTCGCGGTAAACAACGCTTTACCCGCTTCAGTAGCAACACCATTTGAACTATCTAAGACAAACTTAACCAACTCATTTACTTCTTCTGTTTTAAGTAGCGTCTCATGTGCCGGCATCATTCCTTGACGTCCTTTAGCAAGGCTCATTTCAATATCTTCGACAGTTCCGCCATATAACCAATCATCATCCGTTAGATTGGGATAACCAGCCCCTGCTGCAGGAGCACCACCTGTACCATGACATGCTGCACAGTTATCTCCATAAAGAACTTTACTCGAACCGATGGCGTAATTTAGCATTTCTTTATCAGCAAGAATTTCATTAACACTCATCGCTGCTAGTCTGTCATCAAATGGCGCACGCTTGGCCTCCACTTTAGCTAAGTCTTCTTTGTATTCACCGATTTGTGTCCAACCTAATAGACCTTTTGTACTCTTGTTCACTAGAGGTAATGAAGGATAAAGTATGAAATAAATAAGCACAATTAATCCACTTAAATAAAGTGCATTCAGCCACCACCGTGGACAAGGATTGTCTAATTCACGTATACCATCCCAAACATGGCCAGTATCCTTGACCTCAGTAGATTTATTTTTATTGTCAGCCATCTTTATTCTCCGATTTACTTTCGTCTTCATCAATAAGCATTGTACGATGAGATTCTAAGCTGTCTTTATTTTTAGGATTGAGTACCCAAAAATAAACAACGACCATTACTATAAACACGAATACGGTGAGTAGGAATCCAAACCAGTCTGTGCCTGTCATCCCACTCCAATCCGTATGAAAATACTCTTGAAGTTTAGTCACGATAGTCTCTACCTGGTTCAAATTTAACCATTGTGCCTAATACCTGAAGATAAGACACTAAAGCTTGCATTTCAGTTTTACCTTCAACTGAAGCAGCTGCTCCCATAATCTGTTCGTCAGTGTAAGGCACACCTAATACTTTCATCGCTTTAACACGTCGTTCAATACCCTTTCCATCAATAGTAGACTCTTCAAGCCAAGGGTAATTTGGCATTACAGATTCAGGCACTACACTTCGTGGTGCACGTAAATGTTGATAATGCCATGCATCTGAATATTTTCCGCCGACACGTGCTAAATCGGGTCCAGTCCTTTTAGAGCCCCATTGGTGTGGGTGATCGTATTTAGATTCAACCGCTAAAGAATAATGCCCGTAGCGATCTTTCTCATCACGGAAAGGTCGTACCATTTGTGAATGACATAAATAGCAGCCTTCACGTTGAAAAATATCTCGACCCGCTAGCTCTAACGCTGTATAGGGCCTTACGCCTGATAACTCTTCATACTCAGGATGAACTTGATCTTCAAATGTTGTGTTCAGATAGAACAAAGGAACTATCTCAACGATACCACCAACTGACACAATAATAGCAGTGGCTAATACCAGTGCCCATACGTTTTTTTCCAACCTTTCTTGTAAACTTATTGGTTTCTTAGAGTTGTGTTCAGACATGCAAGACTCCCATTAAATGTTAGCGGCAACCGCCATCTTTGCAGATGGGTTTGCAATAGCTTTACGAATAGTCACAGTAACGTTAAATAACATCACACATGCACCTGTGAAGAAAATCAAACCGCCTGCAGCACGCATAGCATAATATGGATGCATTTGAGCAACTGATTCTACAAAGGTATAGGCCAAATTTCCGTAATCATCGTAAGCACGCCACATTAGTCCCTGCATAATGCCTGCTACCCACATCGAAGTAATGTATACAGCGGTACCAATTGTGGCCAGCCAGAAATGTAAGTTGACTAACTTAATCGAATACATTGTAGTGCCGTATAAGCGTTCTACCATATGGTAAATAGCACCAATAGAAACCATGGCAACCCAGCCTAATGCACCTGAATGTACATGACCGATAGTCCAGTCAGTATAATGTGATAAAGCATTTACTGTTTTAGAGGCCATAACTGGGCCTTCGAAGGTCGACATTGCATAAAACGCAAGTGATACAATCAAAAATCGTAAAATATAGTCAGTACGTAATTTATCCCAAGCACCACTTAACGTAAACATACCGTTAATTGCACCACCCCATGATGGAATAATCATCGCCAAAGAAATAGCTGCGCCCAATGAACCTGTCCAATCGGGTAATGCAGTATATTGAAGATGATGTGCACCTAACCATACATAACCAAATGTTAAAGCCCAGAAGTGTATAACAGATAATCGGTAAGAATAGATTGGTCGATTAGCTTGCTTAGGCACGAAGTAATACATAATACCAAGAAAGCCTGCTGTTAAAAAGAAACCTACTGCGTTATGGCCCCACCACCACTGGATCATCGCATCTTGCACACCAGCAAAGATTGAATACGATTTAAACAAGCCGACAGGAATCGCCAAACTGTTAATTACGTGTAAATAGGTAATCATTATCATCATTGCTAAGAAGAACCAGTTCGCTACATAGATGTGTGAAACCTTTCGTATAGATAGTGTCATAATGAAATTGAAGCTATATGACAACCAAACAACTGCCAATAGAATATCTAATGGCCATTCCATTTCAGCATATTCTTTTGATTGCGTGAAACCCAAAGGCAATGTTATGGCAAAACTTATAATGATTAAGTTCCAGCCCCAGAAAGTAAACCACGCTAATTTATCACTCCACAGACGAACACCTGATGTCCGTTGTACGATGTAAAAAGCAGTTGCGATTAGTGTCGAACCACCAAAAGCATAAATAACGGTATTAGTATGGAGTGGACGTAATCTCCCAAAAGAAATATATGGATTATCAAAATTCAACACTGGCCATGCCAATTCTGAAGCAATGTATACCCCTATCCCTGTACCTATTACTAAATACACGACCGCCATATAGGCGAACCATTTAACGACTTCAAAACTGTATTGCTCTTGCTCCGCTTGCATAGCGACCACACCTTCTCTCTATGAAAAACACTATCACGATCTCTAATATATAGAAATCTTGACTCCTTCCCACTACTTAAATACACTTAAATTATCACATTCATTTTACAGCAATTAACGCACTAACTACGTATGTTTTCCTGATCTTGATCAAAAGTTCAGTAACTAGACATAAAAAACTCGTTAATTTTCATGCGTTACGATTTATCGTGAGTAATTCTCCTCAGATCACCACCTAGGGTCAAGGAACTTAAAATAGCGCTAATGTGGACTTGCTTCAAAAGCTACTAAATATCATTAACTTACTCTTGCTGTTAAATAAGATAAATATCTCATAGCCATATAATATATTGATGATCCAAACCTTGTTCCCGCGTTAATGCTAAGTCATTTCATCTTCATTCGAAAATAACAGCTAACACTACTTTTCTGTCTTCGGCAACAAGTAAATTGTAGGTCCGGCAGGCTGCGCCAAGCGGCATGCATTCGACACCTATAGCGTGAGTATAAAATTCAATCATCAGCTTTGGAGGGAGGGAATAAACACTAGATCCATGTGCCAGTATAAGCACTTCAGGATCTAGGTTCTTTAATTCTCTAACATCATTTATATTTAGTTGCGTGATGTCCTTAACATGCCAATCAGAGATAATCTGATTGGGCATCAAAATTAGACTGTTGTCTAACCGTTTTAAATCTTCATATTCTTTGGTTCTTACAACGATAAAATGCTCATCATAAGAATGTACTATATTAGCGTCTGAGCTCGCTTCCAGACTAAATTTCATAGATATTTACTATTAAGCCAAAGCTTCATTTACACGATCACGCAATTCTTTACCTGGTTTAAAATGAGGTACAAATTTTTCACCCAAATCAACTGATTCACCACTTTTAGGGTTACGACCTACGCGAGGTGGCCTATGATGCAAGGTAAAACTGCCAAAACCACGGATCTCTATACGCTCGCCACCCGCTAAACTATTGCTCATTTGTCCTAATATTAGTTTTACAGCTAATTCGACATCACGATAATTTAATAGTGATTGCTTTTCAGAAATTATTTCAATCAAATCCGACTTTGTCATATCTTTCAATTCCTTAGAATTAATCTATTAATTATTCTATGTTAGTAATAATTAACCTGTAACAAGCAATGTTTCAAAAGAAAAAAAGCATCTAGGAAAACACCTAGATGCTTATCAATTAGAACCTTATCTTAGTTATCTTTTTGGTTCATTTGTTCTTTCAATAAGTCACCTAATGTCGTATTACCACTACCAACATTTGAGTACTCTTTTACTGCATTTGTTTCTTCTTGAGTATCTTTTGCTTTGATAGATAATGTCAAAGTACGATCTTTACGTGACATACCCGTAAATTTAGCTTCAACGTCGTCACCGACGGATAATACTTTACTGGCATCTTCAGTACGTTCACGAGCAATATCAGCAACGCGAATATAACCTTCGATACCTTCAGCTAACGCAATTGTCGCACCGCGTGCATCTACTTCAGTTACCTTACCTGTAACGATGCTACCACGTGGATGTTCTGACATATATTCAGAGAACGGATCAGATTGCATTTGTTTAACGCCTAATGAAATGCGTTCACGTTCTGGATCAATCGCTAAAACGATAGCTTCTAAGTTATCGCCTTTTTTGTAATCACGGATAAGATCTTCATTCTCTTCATCCCATGATAGATCAGATAAATGAATCAAACCGTCGATGTCGCCATCAAGACCGATAAACACACCAAAGTCAGTGATTGATTTGATAGAACCAGATACTTTATCGCCTTTGTTGTGAGTCATTGCAAACTCTTCCCAAGGGTTAACTTTGCACTGTTTCATACCTAATGAGATACGACGACGATCTGCATCGATGTCTAATACCATAACATCAACTTCATCACCTAATTGAACTACTTTAGATGGGTGTACGTTTTTGTTAGTCCAGTCCATTTCAGACATATGAACTAAACCTTCAACACCATCTTCGATTTCAACGAAACAACCGTAGTCAGCAATGTTGGTAACTTTACCGCGAATTCGGCTGCTATTTGGGTAGCTGCTTGCGATAGATTTCCAAGGATCATCGCCCATTTGTTTCAGACCTAATGAAACACGTTCGCGTTCTTTATCGAATTTCAATACTTGAACTTCGATTTCATCACCGATTGCAACCACTTCTGATGGATGTTTAACACGTTTCCATGCCATATCTGTGATATGTAGAAGTCCATCAATACCACCAAGGTCAACGAATGCGCCATAGTCAGTAAGATTTTTGACAATACCTTTAACGATTTTGTCTTCTTCTAATGTTTCTAACAATGCATCACGTTCAACACTGTTTTCTGCTTCCATAATGGCACGGCGAGAAACAACGATGTTATTACGTGGACGATCAAGTTTAATTAACTTGAACTCAAGCGGTTTGCCTTCAAGATGTGTTGTATCACGAATTGGACGCACATCAACCAATGAACCTGGTAGGAAAGCACGGATATTATCTAGTTCGACAGTGAAACCGCCTTTAACTTTACCAGAAATAACACCGATAACCGTTTCATTACCTTCGAAGGCATGGTCAAGTTTAATCCACGCTTCAGCTGCTTTGGCTTTTTCGCGTGATAATTGAGTTGCACCAAAACCATCTTCTAATGATTCTAGAGCAACGTCGACAATATCACCTACTTGTACAGTGATTTCACCCTTTTCATTCATGAATTCTTCAACAGGGATAGCGCCTTCTGATTTTAAACCAGCATTCACCATAACTACATCAGAACCAACACTAACAACCATACCTGATACGATTTTACCTGGTTGCATTGGTGTTGAATTTAAACTCTCTTCAAAGAGATCAGCAAAGCTTTCGCTCATTATTTATATCCTTGGTCCTAGTAAAACTTCAGGACCACTCAAAAATACCTGCTAAAAGCAGGAAGTTAAAAAAACTCACCGAAATTGGTAAGCCACTAAATTACACCTCAGTACACAATGCACTGACATGTTTAAATACTGCATCTATTCCCATTGCGCTAGAATCCAATTGCAACGCATCGTCAGCAGGCCTTAATGGCGCTATTTGACGCTGAGTATCTCGTTCATCTCGCTCAGAAATCTCTGTTATAAGAGCGGAAAGGTTACACTCAATCCCTTTTTCTTTCAACTGCTTATATCGTCTTTTCGCACGCACTTCTGCGCTAGCCGTCAGAAATACCTTATGATTAGCAAGTGGAAACACTACGGTCCCCATGTCGCGGCCATCAGTCACAAGTCCAGGTAATTGACGAAATGCGCGTTGACGCTCTAATAATGCTGCGCGGACTAGCGGTAACGAAGCGACTTTAGATGCCGCATTACCTGCTTGTTCCGAGCGAATTATATGACTGACATTCTCACCTTCGAGTAAAACCACTAAAACATCATTCTCTAATGTAAAGACTAAATCTAGACTTTTAGCCATTTCAGACAAAAGCTGATCATTGTCTAACTCAATATGATGTTTTATCGCAGCCTGGGCTAACACACGATAAATAGCGCCACTATCTAAATAATGCCAGCCTAATTTTTTGGCAATCATTTGAGCAATAGTGCCCTTACCAGAACCACTCGGACCATCAATCGTTAATACAGGAATATCAGACATCGAACTCTTCTATATCTAAACCCGCTTTTATCGATAGATCGACAAAATCAGGAAATGATGTCGCTACGTTGGCACAATCATTAATTTGGATGGTACCACCAGCTTGTAAGCCAGCGATGGCAAATGACATTGCGATACGATGATCATCATGACTTTCAACTTCACCCGAACCAATTACACCACCGATAATGATAATACCATCAGCGGTAGGCTGGACATCAATCCCTAAGATCTTTAAACCATCTGCCATTGCTTGAATACGATCGCTTTCTTTAACGCGTAATTCTTCAGCGCCAGTTAATGTCGTTGTACCTTCGGCGCAGGCTGCTGCCACAAATAATGCAGGGAATTCATCAATTGCTAACGGTACTTGGTCTTCAGGTATTTTGATGCCTTTCAATGGTGCGTAGCGTACTCGAATATCTGCTACCGGTTCCCCACCTGTTAAACCTTCGTTTGATAAGGTAATATTTGCACCCATCAATTTTAAAATATTAATCACACCGATACGTGTTGGATTAATGCCAACATGAGTCAATGTAATATCTGAACCTTCGGCAATCGCTGCGCCCACCATAAAGAATGTTGCTGATGATATATCAGCCGGGACATCAATTGTAGTTGCTGTTAACTTGCCACCACCTTCAATACTTACTGTATCGCCATTCACATCAACAACATAACCCATACCTGTCAACATTCGCTCGGTATGATCCCGCGTTGGTGCTGGTTCAATGACTGTCGTTCTACCTTTAGCGTACATGCCTGCCAGCAAAATGGATGATTTCACTTGAGCACTGGCCATAGGCAAAGAATAGGTTATTCCCGTCAACGGCTTACTTGCTTTTATGTTAAGTGGCAACGTGCCATTATCACTTTCAATCTCGGCGCCCATCATCTCTAAAGGATCGGTTACTCGACGCATCGGACGACCCGATAACGATTTGTCTCCGGTCAGAGTCGTCGCAAAGTCTTGGGCTGCTAGTAATCCACTTAATAAGCGAGTTGATGTACCTGAATTACCAAGATAGATGTCTTTATCCGATGCTTTAAGTCCATGCATACCAACGCCATGGATAGTCACCTTGCCGTCTTTTGGACCGTCAATTTGCACGCCCATAGCACGAAATGCTACTAATGTTGCAAGTGCATCTTCGCCTTCTAAAAAGCCGCTTATTTGTGTTACGCCTTCTGCTAATGAGCCCAACATAATGGAACGATGAGAAATAGATTTATCGCCTGGTACGCGTATTTCACCTTGTAATTTTCCACCTGGTTGTACGATATAGTGTTTTTTCTGTTCACTGCTCACGCTTTAAAACTCCACTTAATTATACATTATACTTAACTATATTTTATGCTTCACTATTGTCATTCAAACTCGGCTCTGCAAACCGCGTATCACGTGCTTGTTTGGCAAGCTTAAATACGTCAACAAGTTGATCACCATCATTGTTGATTATGGCTTGCTCTAAGCTATCAAGGCCTCGACGATAGTCATTTAATAATTCTAAAATGGCTGCACTATTACTCAGACAAATATCACGCCACATCACTGGATCGCTTGATGCTATACGTGAAAAATCTCTAAAACCACCTGCAGCAAAACGTAATATTTCATCACAATCAGTAGATTTTGCCAGCATACCAACAAGATTAAACGCTAATAGATGAGGAAGATGACTGGTTGCTGCTAACACTTTATCGTGATGTTCAGCCGACATATCAACTACTTCAGCACCAGTGAGCTGCCACATCGCTCGCACTTTTTCTAATGATTCAGAATTAGTTTCTGCAACAGGTGTTAAAACCACACGATGATTGTTATATAAGTTTGCAAATGCGGCACTCGGCCCACTTTTTTCGGTTCCTGCAATAGGATGACCTGCGACAAATTGACTAAAGCGTTCACCTAAAGCTACTCTTGCTGATTCAATAACCTGTGCTTTAGCACTGCCGCCATCGGTGATAATCATGCGATCAGTTATGTGTGGTGCAAGTTCGATTAATACCGATGACATAGCGCCCATAGGTACAGCCAAAAATATTATGTCTGCGTCTTTAATAACATCAGCAATCGAGCCTGCAGAACGGTCAATCACCCCTAATTCTAGAGCTTGTTGACGAATACTTTCACTACGTGCATAACCAACCACTTCGCCAACCTGACCAACTTTTTTTAACGCCAACGATAAAGAACCGCCGATTAAACCCACACCAATAATCGCTAATCGATCGATCACAATGGTCGTCCTAATAGGTTTGATAAAACGTCAAGAAAACGTTGATTTTCAGCTTTTGAGCCAATACTTACCCTTAAATGATGTGGCAGACCATAATTACTTAAAGGACGCACGATGACGCCTTGTTGTAATAATAATTCATAAAGATCGACGCCATTACACTCAACATTAACCGTAATAAAATTTGCTTTCGAAGGAATATAGCTCAATGCCATCGCATCGAAACCTGTAATAAACTGCGTCATACCTTGGTCATTAAGTTGTTTAGTTGCTACTATATATGCATCATCAGCCAATGCTGCTGTGGCTGCGACTAGCGCTAAACTGTTGACATTAAATGGCTGACGAACACGATTTATTAAATTTGCAATTTCTGGATGGGATAGAGCAAAACCGACACGTAAACCCGCTAAGCCATAGGCTTTAGAAAAAGTACGGGTAATAATTAAGTTCGGATATTTTGCCAACCAAGATATGGTCTCGACTAAGCTATCACCATATTCAACATAGGCTTCATCAAGTATCACTAAAGAGCTCTGTGGCACTTGTGCAATAAAGCTTTCTAACTCGACATCAAGCAAACATGTGCCGGTTGGATTATTTGGATTGGCAATAAAAATAAGCTTTGTGCGATCATTAATTAAGGCGCTCATTGCGTGTAGATCATGGCCATAATCACGCGCTGGCGCCGTCACCCCTTTAGCACCAATCGCCTGAGTTAAAATTGGATAAACCGCAAAGGCATGTTGTGAAAACAACACCTCATCAGTAGGCGATACAAATGTACGAGCGATAATTTCTAAGACATCATTAGAACCATTACCCAAGGTTATTTGACTTAAATTTAACTGATATTTTTCGGCCAACGCCGTTTTTAAAATAAAACCGTTTCCATCTGGATACCGTGTTAAATCTTTGCTCGCATCAGCAATTGCTGCCAGTACCGATTGCGAAGGACCTAACGGGTTTTCATTCGACGCCAATTTAATAATATCTTTTATGCCATATTGCCTTTCTAATTCTGCAATTGGTTTACCCGGCACGTAGGGTTGAAGTTGATTAACACACGCTAGAGCAATATCACTAAAACTCATAAATACTCTGTCTTAGAACGAAAACTATCAAAAATTAATAAAATTGCACCGACAACAATGGCCGAATCAGCAATATTAAACGCAGGCCAATGAGAAGTACTATAATAAAAATCTAGAAAATCAATAACATAACCATAATTAAAACGATCAATCAGATTACCTAATGCACCGCCAAGAATCATCGCAATTGATACCGCTTCCAATTTAGCATGCGGTTTTAGTCTTTTCAGCCAAATTAATAAAGCGATACTCACTATCGATGCCAAACCAATAAAAAACCATTTTTGCCAACCATCAGCATGTGCTAAAAAGCTAAATGCTGCGCCTGGATTATGCGCCATCGTTAAATTAAAATAAGGCATTACCGCAAAGGTGTCATGCAATGATAACCATGACACCATAAACCATTTAGATGCCTGATCTAATACGATAACTACGCTTGTTAACCATAAATATTTCATCATAAATTATACGTACAGGCGTTGTTCGCCCTCTCCATCAACATTTTCAATACAACGGTCACATAGTTCTGGATGTGTTTGATTACTTCCGACTTCGGGTGATTGATGCCAACATCGATCACAACGTGCATTTTTCGAAGCGGCTAAAACTAATGATAATCCAGCGATTGAACTTGCAATAGCATCAGCCGGCCTTTCTGAAGCGGGCATTAAGGTGGCGTGTGAGGTAATCAATACAAATTTTAGTTCACCAGCTAAACTGTTAAGCGTTGTCAATAATTCTGGTTCTGTATACAAGGTGACCTCCGCTGTTAAACCACCTTTAATTTTGCCTGCAGCCCGTAATGCTTCTAATTCTTTTGAAACGGAATCACGTACTAAGAAAACCTTATTCCAGAATGCTTCATCAAACTGATCATCTACAGTTAATGGCGTTAAACCTTCATACCATGTATTAAGCATTACAGATTCATTACGTTCACCTGGTAAATATTCCCATAACTCATCTGCAGTAAAGCTCAGAATCGGTGCCATCCAACGGGTTAATGCTTCAAGAATATGGAACATTGCTGTTTGTGCTGAACGACGACCTAAACTGTTGTTTTTCATCGTGTACTGGCGATCTTTAGTGATATCCAAATACAAGCTACCCATTTCCTGAGCACAGAAATTATGAATTTTTTGGTAGATCACATGAAATTGGTAGCTTTCATAGGCTTTCTTAATATCGGTTTGTAGTTGATATGCTTGATCTATTGCCCAGCGATCTAATGCCAACAACTCTTCAGTCGCCACTATATCGGTTGCTGGATTAAAATCAGACAAATTCGATAATAAATAACGCGCCGTATTACGAATTCGACGATATGAATCAGCAGTACGTTTTAAGATCTCATCAGAAACGCTCATTTCAGCGCTGTAATCTGAAGAAGCTGTCCATAAACGGATAATATCAGCACCTAAATTATTGACAACTTTCTGCGGAGATACAACATTACCCAGCGATTTCGACATTTTCTTGCCAGCAGCATCAACTACAAAACCATGGGTTAAAACGGCTTTATACGGCGCTTTACCCGTAGAACCTATCGATGTTAACAATGATGATTGGAACCAACCTCGATGTTGGTCACTACCCTCTAGGTATAAATCCGCAGGACGACTTAAATAGTCACGACGTGCTAGAACACAGGCATGTGACACACCAGAATCAAACCACACATCAAGCGTATCACTGACTTTTTCATAGTCAACCGCTTCATCGCCCAACCAATCTTTTATATCAGAATCAAACCAAGCATCGATTCCCTCTTGTTCAACTTTGTTAGCAACTTGAGCCAACAATATTTCTGTTTTTGGATGTAAGACACCTGTTTGTTGATTTACAAATAATGGAATCGGTACTCCCCAGGTGCGTTGGCGTGATACACACCAATCAGGACGACCTTCGATCATACCTTCAATACGTTTTTGTCCCCATGATGGCATCCACTTTGTTTCATTAATTGCTTGAAGTGCTGCTTGACGTAAACCATTTTGATCCATACTGACAAACCATTGTGGCGTTGCACGAAATATAATCGGCGTTTTATGTCGCCAGCAATGTGGATAACTATGTTTAATATCAACATAATTCAACAAAGCACCTTTTTCCGCTAATAAAGCAATTACTTCTGGATTCGCTTTAAATACTGATTGACCGGCAAAGATTGGCGTATCAGCGAGGAAACAGCCATTAGCTCCAACAGGATTATAGACTTCTAATTTGTATTTCAAACCGATCGTGAAATCATCTTGACCATGGCCTGGCGCAGTATGAACAGCCCCGGTACCCGCATCGGCAGTAACATGATCACCTAAAATAATCGGCACTTGGCGATCATAGAATGGATGTTGTAGCAATAAACCTTCTAATGCTTCGCCTTTAAATCGTGTGATTATTTCACCCGTCATGCTGTAACGTGCCAACGCAGATTCATACAACGCTTCTGCTAATACTAAACGTTCATCACCCGCTTGCACCACAACATAATCATATTCGGGATTGAGTGAAACTGCTTGATTAGCAGGTAAAGTCCAAGGCGTAGTCGTCCAAATAGGCACGCTAATTTTACCGCTACCTTTAGAACCTGATGCGGCTAAAAATGCGGCTTCATCAACAACCGTAAAACGGACATCAATTGCTGGTGACTTTTTATCTTCATACTCAACCTCAGCTTCCGCTAGAGCACTTGCACAATCAATACACCAATGAACAGGTTTTACACCTTTATGTAAATGGCCATTTTTAACAATTTCACCGAAGGTACGAATAATGTCTGCTTCGAAACTAAAATTCATCGTTAGATAAGGATTATCCCACTCCGCCAAGACACCTAAACGTTTGAAATCTTCGCGTTGTCCATCAACTTGTTTTTGAGCATAGAGACGACATGCAGCTCTAAACTCAGCTGCACTTATTTTGACGCCCGGCTTACCCACTTTTTTTTCAACATTCAGTTCAATCGGCAGGCCGTGGCAATCCCAACCTGGCACAAACGGCGTATCAAATCCACTTAATGTTTTAGATTTAAGGATAATATCTTTAAGAATTTTATTTACAGCATGACCAATATGGATATCACCATTGGCATATGGTGGGCCGTCATGCAAGATAAATGTCGGTCGCCCTTTTGCGTTATCGCGCATCTTTTGATACAGATTTCCATTCTGCCAACGCTTTAATAGCATAGGCTCACGATTAGGAAGGCCAGCTTTCATCGGAAACTTGGTTTCAGGTAGGTTTAAGGTATGTTTATAATCTGCCACTGAGCTACTCTTAAGTTTGAATGTTTAAATGAGTTTGACTATTTAAATGTTTAAATCCGCGATTATACGGTGTTTAGGACGGTCTATAAACAGCTGATATGTTTTATAATTAGCTTTGAACATTGAACGTCACATACCTTGTCGTATGCTGTGCTTATATGACTGTAGCTATGGCGTAAACACTGTTAATACTTCGTAAAGTGTAAACTTTGCTGAATTTATTTAAGATTTATTAAAACTGGTTCCATGTCTATACTAACTGAAAAACATTAGAATGCCGCTTTTATCAATCTAGTGTAAAACTCTAATCAAAGGCACTAATCATCATGATGTTTGGTCAAAACAGACAACAACTTCGCCAGTTTTATCACGATGTTTGGCAAAAACAAACTGATAAACAGCCACTTTCAGCGCTCGAAGCAACTGTGGGCCAAGTTATTAATGAACATCCAGAGTATCAATCCATTTTTAATAGTGATGCTAGCTTAGAACAAGAATATTTTGTAGAACAAGGTCAAACCAATCCATTTCTTCATATGAGTTTACATATATCGTTACACGAACAGATTTCAACCGATCGTCCAACAGGTATCCGTGTACTTTATCAACAATTGAAAGCTATATATGGTGATGCTCATACAACGGAACATCATATGATGGAATGCCTAACTGAATCACTTTGGCTTGCCCAGCGTAACAATTTACCGCCTTCGGAATCTGATTATTTAGCGGCGTTGCAAAAACAAGTATTGGATATCTAAAATAATGGCAGATAAGATCATCGCTAGCCTAACGTTTTGTTTCAAAGGTGAAATTTTCACACCTCGACTTGAACTTGATTTAGAGTCGCTAATGCAGCGCTATAATGGTCTGCCACCCCTACATGAAGCATTGGCCGCCGACAACAATATTGATAAATACTCTTATCAATATGAAATATTGTTAAGCGAAAATATTCAGTTTAGTGATGCTGAAGGAGATGCAATAAAGTTTTTAAATGATGGTGAATTTGATCAAGCAGCCTATGAACATTTTTGGTCTCAAAAAAATATTTGTAATAAACTCCAAAAAATCATTTACACAGAACTAGGTATCGACGAAACCGAGCAAGACCCACAACTCATACAAGCTATGTTGACCGCATTTCAATTTGGTCGAGAGTATAAATACCCTAAACATAAAGACTCTTAAAGTTAAGGACTACAATAAATGAACGCATTTGGATTTAACAGTAATGATGGTCGACCACAACAACTAGAGCAGCCTACGCCGATACCGACAGGACATGACTTACTGATTAAAATTGATGCGATTGCCGTCAATCCTGTCGACACTAAGGTCATCTTGGGTATAACTCAAGTCTTAAGCACGCCACGTATTGTAGGTTGGGACGCCACGGGAACGGTCATAGCCACAGGTCAAGATACCGTCTTATTTAAAACAGGTGATAAAGTCTTTTATGCTGGCGATATAACTCGCCCTGGCTGTTATGCCAGTCATCAATTAGTAGACGAACGTATCGTTGGTAATGCGCCGGCAAACCTGACACCAGAACAAGCAGCAGTCATGCCCCTCACCAGTATTACAGCATGGGAAGCCTTATTTGAGCGTTTAAAAATTACCGAACAACATGATGCGGGCAAAAACATTTTAATTATTGGCGGTGCAGGCGGCGTAGGCTCAATCGCCATTCAACTCGCTAAAAAAATAGCTAAACTCAATGTTACTGCCACCGCATCACATTCAGCATCAATAAAATGGTGTAAAAAAATGGGTGCAAACCAGATCATTAATCATCACGGTGATCTCGCACATCAATATCGCGCTTTAGGAATAAGAGATCCTGATTATATTTTGTGCCTGAACGACACTGACCAACATTTTGTAGCCATGGCTCATCTCATCGCTCCTCAAGGGATGATTTGTAGCATCGTTGAAAGTAAACGAAAACAAGACTTAGAAACTTTAAAATCGAAAAGCGCAGGTTTTGTATGGGAATTTATGTTTACTAGGCCGATGTTTAAAACTCATGACCTCATTGCCCAGCATCACTTATTAAATAGCATTGCGGAGTTGCTTGATGAAGGACAAATCATTAGCACATTGACTGAAAATATCGGTTCAATAACTGCGGAAAATATCCAAAAAGCGCACAGACAATTACTCAGCGGATCGACCATTGGAAAATTAGCGCTAACCGCAATAGATTAAAGGCCAGATATAGCCGTGATTAGAATAGATATAACAATAAACTCTGTTTCAAGACAGTCCTAAACATAGAGATTGTTTCACCCAGAGCAATATAACCGTATAATTAGAAGATTAAATTACTTCAACCTTAGGGCTTTTATAATGGTCACGCACAAAACAGGCAAATTCTTTGTTGGTAGTATTGTCACTTTTCTAATACTTTTTGGTATCGTTAAAATCGTACTTGTGACATCGCTAGATGCTGGAAAGGAAGCCGTTGCACCACAAAGCATGACCGAAAAAGATATCGCCGAACGTATTAAACCTGTTGCTCAAGCTTACATAGGAGAAGCGCCGATCGTTGTGGCCAGTGCTGTTGTTGAAGAAACCGAAACTGTTGGTGGTGGTCAACAAATAGTTACACAAGTTTGTTCAATGTGTCACGGTTCAGGCATGATGAATTCACCTAAATTAGGCGATATAGCACAGTGGGCACCACGCATTGAAAAAGGAATTGATACCTTACATGACCACGCAATTAATGGTTTCAATATGATGCCAGCACGTGGCGGTCGTCCAGATTTAAGTGATGATGACATTAAATCAGCCGTAGATTATATGGTTTCGCTAGCTAAATAAAATTCAAAACATAAAGAAGCTCGCTAAATGCGGGCTTTTTTATGTTTAATTGATATTTTTTTGATCTATCGTTTTCAAGCTTCAGCAACTAGTTTAATATAAAGTTTTTCAACTTTTGTCCTCGCCCATGGGGTTTTTCTCAAAAACTTAAGACTTGATTTAATGCTAGGGTCACTATTAAAGCAATTGATATCAACCACAGCGCCCATTTCTTCCCAGCCTAATTGATCAACCAACTTAATGAGTATTTGCTCTAGTGTTATCCCGTTAAGTGGATCTGTTTGTTTCATATATTCGCTTTTGATAAGTTGCTATTCTAATAAGATTAACAGAAATAACACTTAAAATCTGTTACAGTTTTGCCATTTAAAGCAGTGTGTCGACATGACAACATTGTTTCTATATCACCTAATTTCAAGGTTTTTTTTGTGACCAATAATGATGTTTTACGCCGTATCCGCTACACCTTCGACTTTAATGACACAAAGATGATTGCGCTATTTACAGCTGCTGATGCCGAGGTATCTCGCGAACAAATTAGTAACTGGATGAAAAAAGAAGAAGATCCAGATTATCAAAATTGTGGCGACCAACAATTAGCCACATTTCTTAATGGATTTATTAACGATCGTCGTGGCAAAAAAGAAGGCGAACAACCTAAAGCTGAGAAGAAATTAACAAATAATATTATCCTCAGAAAATTGACTATCGCCTTAAATCTAAAAGCGGAAGATGTGCTAAAGATTTTAGAATTAGCTGATTTACGCATTAGCAAACATGAACTTAGCGCTTTTTTTCGTAAGGCAGATCATAAACATTACCGTAATTGTAAAGATCAAATTTTACGAAACTTCCTACAAGGTTTACAACTTCAATTGCGCCCTTCTGACACAGAAGTTGAAGTAAGAGATGAAGTTGAAAGCGAAGAAAAACCTGCATTTCAGTGGAAGAAATAATAAATATTCCAAAAGGAGAAAATGTGGGAAAAACAACCAGTAAATCACGCAGAGATTTATTAAAAGGCATAGGTATGGTTTCAGCTGTCATCGGCACAGGTCTATCGTTTGAGGCCAATGCTGTGATCGTCGATCATAGCAAGATGAATCACCAGGTCCCTATTGATGTGAAACTAGAAGAGTTGATTGATACTCTTTTAGAATGTATCAAGATGGGCGAAATTTGTAATCAACATTGTATGCACATGTTTCAAATGGGCGATGCCACACTTGCCGCTTGTTCAATTTCCGTTCAAGAATTGATCGCTGCGAGCACAGCGACTATCAAATTTTCAGCCAATAATTCGAGACATTTAGATGACTTTCTTGAAGTCACCATAAAAGTCTGCGAAACATGTGAGGATGAATGTTTAAAACATGACAAATATATTCAGTGTATAGACTGCGCTGAAGCATGTCGTGATGGTATTGATTTTTTCACACACTATCTTGCCGCTTAACACTTAAAAAGCTGCTGATATGGCAGAGACTGGCATAAATCCATAGCGCTACTATTAAAAGTATTTCATAACCAAATTACAAATTGCTTGATAGTTTGCCATCAACGGAAGGAGCTAATTAAATTAATCCCATCCTTAATCATTAACGCTTGGTAGTTTAACCACCTTGCCAGTTGTTGCTGATGCTAATGCACTCTCAATTGTGGCGCAGTTCGCTTTGGCGTCAGCAAACGACAATGCTGGTTGCGTGTTATTTAATACACATGCACTAAAATGCTCGATTTCAAGGACAAAATGATTAGCAATATCTAATTCAACACTGTGTTGTTCTCCCGCATCAGTCCACCAGGTGATAACCGGTGCTTCATCAGGATTTTGCCAAACGGTGTCGCATTTAATACCACCTAGTGTACCAATGATTTCATATTCACTGCGGCGAGCACGTTCAAAACTCATATCAAAATGGGCAAACTTGCCATCACCGTAATCTAGCACACCACTTAAGCTGATATCTGCACCACTATCAATAAACTTAGCCATTGCTGTAACGGCTAAAGGTTCTGTTGTAAACCATTTACGTGCGGTATGAATTGCATACGGGCCAATATCCCACATTGCGCCGCCGCCATGGGTAATATCTTTTTCAAGTCGATACATACGTGTCGGTTTCATTGGGAATGAAAAACAAGTGCTTACCGTACGCACATCGCCGATTGCACCTGAATCAATAATTTTTTGCACATAAGCATGTTGAGGATGAAAACCATACATAAAGCCTTCCATCACCGTCACATTATGCTTAATTGCGGCAGTTTCAATTGCTTCGATATCTTTCACCGTTAATGCCATCGGTTTTTCAATCAAAACATGTTTACCTTTGGCAATGGCCTTTAATGCCCATTCGGTATGTTCGTCATTCCCCATCGGCAAATAAATCGCATCGATGTCAGCATTATTGAGTAAGTCATCCGGATTATCTAAGGTGAGTACATCGGTTTCTTGCGGCGCATATTTTGCTAAGGTATCAGCGGCCGCACCTTTACGGCGACTGGCAATCGCAATCAACTTTGCATTAGCGGCTTCTACAATTGCGGGCATTAAACGTTCATTCACACGTGCAGCGCCAAGGATTCCCCAACGTAAGACTGACTGATTCGACATAATAATTTCCCAAATTTAAAAATTTATAATTGTTGCACATCATAACCATTTATCCGTCTTACTTCCATGATTGTAAAACCCTGTAATTTTAATGTTTTTATATGACTTTTTTTAGCCTATGCTAGTAATATTACAAGCCAAACTAACTAAAGGAACCTATAATTATGACTATCAAAGTTGGACAACATTTACCTGCAGGTAAATTAACTGAATGTATTGAATTTGACCCTGAAAATGGTTGCCCTTTAAATCCTCAACCACAAGATGTGGCAGAACTTAGCAAAGGCAAAAAAATCGTTATCTTTGCTGTGCCAGGCGCATTCACACCATTATGCTCAGCACAGCACTTACCGGGCTATGTAAAACTTGCTGATCAAATTAAAGCTAAAGGCGCTGATGAAATTTGGTGTTTAGCGGTTAATGATGCTTTTGTTATGGCTGCATGGGGAAAACAAAACGAAGTAACAGGTAAAGTACGCATGATGGCTGATGGTAGTGCCGAGTATATTAAAGCATTAGGTTTAGATCGTGATTTAACAGGCGGCGGCATGGGCGTGCGTGCATTCCGATTTGCGATGATTGTTGACGATGGTGTTGTCAGTTATTTGGGCGTTGAAGGCTCAGGCGAATTCGGCGTATCAAAAGCTGAAACTATTTTAGAACAACTATAAGTTTTAAAAAACTTAACTTTACAAAACTAGCCCAAGCTTACACTTGGGCTAGTTTTTTCAATAATGTTGCCTTTGTCACCCATAAAAATATTGGTAGCTAATTGGTAAAAGATGCCATGTTCTATAATACCTGGCACAGCATTGAGTTCTGCATTAAGCTCTTGGATATTAAGGCTTGTAGCAAATGCCATATCAATAATTAAGTTACCTTGTGAACTAATGGCTAACCCATCGCCATTGGAATTTTTTCGTAAACCACCTGTTCCGCCAATCTGTTGCAAACTGCGCAATACCATTTGCCAAGAAAATGGTGCGACTTCTACTGGAATTGGAAAAAGCTCGCCAATGCGACTTACTATCTTGCTGTTATCTATCAGCACATAAAATTTAACACTAGCTCTAGCTAATAGTTTTTCCTTCACTAAGTCAAAGCCCCGGCCTTTTAATAAACTCATCTCTGGTGTGACCTCATCAGCGCCATCAACATATAAATCTAGTTGGTTAAGATGTTCTATCGCCATCATATCAAGCCCCAATTGCTGCGCTTTAATCGTACTGACAACCGAACTTGCAACAGTAGTGAACTGTAAGTTTTCTTGCTGTTTACGATGGGCTAATTGTTCAATAAAATAATTGGCTGTCGAACCGGTGCCTAGCCCTACAATCATGCCCTCTTCCACCAAATTGGCAGCATGATGTGCTACTCGCTGTTTATCGTTCATTTCAGTCATCGAATTTTGTTGTGACATTAGGGCTCTCCAGCTGGTAACTTGGTGAAATAAGGCTATTAGCATACCATGCTATTTTGGGTTTATTAAGGCGAGTGTCGTGGCGATTAATATTGATAGTATTGTGCAACAGATTGAACTCACGACTGGTCAAGTATTAAAAAATCATCGTATAACGTTAATTGGCGGTGGCAGCATCAATGATGCATACCAATTACAATCCGATCAGCAATCTTATTTCATCAAACTAAATCACCCTCGATTATCAGCAATGTTCGAAGCTGAAGCACTAGGCTTAGAGGAAATGCGATCGTTGAACTGTGTACGGATCCCTCAAGTGATTTGCCATGGTAAAACGACGAGTTACAGCTATATTGTATTGGAATATATTCAGCTTGGCAGTTTGGGTAGTCAGGCAAATAAACTACTTGGTTGGCAACTTGCCCAATTACATCGTCATACACAGCCTTATTATGGCTGGCATATCAATAATACCATTGGCAGTACCGCCCAACACAACGATCGTGAGGACGATTGGCTAGGCTTTTGGCAACGTCATCGTTTAGGTCAACAGCTCAAATTTGCATCTAACAATGGCTTTGGTAGTCGTTTGCAGGACAAAGGTGAGTTACTACTAGCAAATCTTCATTTATTTTTTGACAATTACACGCCTGCTCCGGCTTTATTACATGGCGATTTGTGGAGTGGCAATGCTGGGGCTGATCCCCAAGGTAAACCCGTGATATTTGATCCGGCTTGTTATTATGGTGATCGAGAAACTGACATTGCCATGACTGAATTATTTGGTGGTTTCGGTGCTGATTTTATGAGCGCATATCAAGCAAATTATCTTTTGGATTCTGGGTATAAAACCAGAAAGACACTTTATAATCTTTACCACATCCTTAATCACGTCAATCTGTTTGGAAGTAGTTATGTAGGACAAGCTGAAAGCATGCTTGGACAATTATTATCTGAAATTTGATTAAACGCGATACAGCCAGACATTTAACTTAATATCAAACAAGAAATTAATTAAATATAGAAGCTGTTAAGAACTGGATTTAATATTCTGTTAATAAATTCGTACAATTATTGAGATAATAAGGTTAATTTCTCCCGCTGTCTATCCATAAATCTAATCGAATGATGTTTTATAATTTATGTAAAAGTTTTAACTAATTGTATCCCATAACTTTAATTGCATTACCTCAGTCATATAGTTAAGCTATCAACAATAGATCTTGAGGTGTGACCGTGAAACTAAGTTTTCTAATTTTGTTATTGAGTATTTCGATCAATACTCAGGCAGGGGATCGACTTGATGGAATCTCTGGCTCAATGGGCAAAAGTACCAACCTACTTTCAAAGTTGCTCGATAAGAACACAGCAAATGAAGATGTTAGCGCCTCCGATACAAAACAACCTATAGAAACTACTTTAGGCACTAAACTTTCTGCTGATTCACAACAAAAATCAGCAGATACCTCAACTGAAATAAATCATATAACAGCCGAACTTGACGACACTATTGATACACTTGGGTCAATAGATGCTAAACCAGAGATAACATCGGTACAGAAAAAACCGACACAATTATTAAATAAAGATAATGAAACCTTACAAACAACCAGTAACAAGGATAGTCTCAAAGCCGTAAATGAAATTGCCACTCCGTCCGCAAGTAAAGAGTGTGTAAAAGAAAAGGTTTACTCTCTGGATGTAGATAATGCGGCCCAATATGAACGTTTAGAAGATTTTCCCTACACATATGAATGCGTTATACAACGATAATTTTCCTAAATATATCTTTCTAAAACCTAATGATTCCTCCATATCATATAGTTAAAGGTAGTTAAATATCAAAGATAATTACCAGAGAGCAGGTGTTATGAATATATCTTACAAATAACTAATGATTCAAAAATCTTAAATACAAAGCAGAAAGCAATATATCATTGTAGATTTAACTGTTATTTAATATCGTCTGGTTTAATGATCGCTTGCACATAACGAAACTGAACGCCACCTTCTGCACGATTTAACAAAGTAATATGTCCGCCCAATTTACGTGCAACTTCAAGACTAATGGTCAATCCAAGGCCATTACCTGGTTGTATATTGTCTTGTGCGCGATAGAAAGGTTCAAAGATAAGTTGTAATTCAGTTTCTGGGATCCCTTTACCGCTATCTTCAACACAAAACACGGCATTGCCTGCCTCGCTAAGCAGGCTGACATTAACTGTGCCACCCTCCGGTGTATAACGTATAGCATTATCAATTGCATTACGCATCAAATGACTTAATCCCGCTCCCTTATCTAATACAGTCAGTTTTTCTTGTCGTGACACGCCAAAATCAATATTCTTGGCTTCTGCCAATGGATACAAATCTGCAATCACATTCTGTACCACTTGGTTAAATGACACTATTTCAGTATGACTTTCATAATCACTTTGCAAGCGAGCAAGATCAAGCAGTTGTGCCACTAATAACCGTAATCGTTCAAATCCTTGTTGCAAAAGCAGTTGACGCTGCTCACGATCTTGTTCTGTCGTTGCTTGTTTTATATTTTCAGAGAGTAATGATAGCGCCGTCACAGGCGTTCGTAGCTCGTGAGCTGCATCAGCGATAAAACGTTGCTGTTTCTGCATAGTCTGATGTAAGCGTGCCAATAAGCCATTGATGGATAACAAAAATGGGACGATTTCTTTCGGCATATTTGTTTCAGGAAGTGCGGATAATTGCATGCCATCGTGTTTATCTAAGTGAGTTGCAAGTTGCTTTAGTGGTTTGAAGGTTTGTCTGATGAGTACATTAATGATCAATAACAAAAGAACAACCAAAGACACGATAGGCCAAAACACATTAAGGCTACTATTCCATGCTATTTCATCCCTCAGCTCAGTCTGTTGTCCCACTGCAAATCGTTGTTGCGTTACTGACTGCGTTAAAACGAACACTCGCCAATCGTCGTCATCGATCTTGATTGTTTGCAGTCCATCATCGAGCTTATTACTTATATTCTTGTTATCCGGTCCTAAGCGCTGGATTAAAATAGATTCATCCGACTTTGGGATCGTATTTTCTGACAACTTATTTAGCCGAACTAGACTTGCAATTTCTTGCAAGATATCATCTTGTAGTTCACGCGCTTCAAAGAAAGTGAGTCCACCCGCCAAAATAGCCGCGATCGTCACAAAAATAAATGTCGTCGTCAATATCCAACGATTAAGTTGATGTTGAAGCGAAGGATGATGATTTATTTGCTGACCATCCATCCTAGCCCCCTGACATTTTTGATAGTTTCTCGACCCATTTTTTTTCTTAAGCCATGAATTATAAATTCGATTGCATTACTCGCTACTTCTTCATTCCATCCATAGATACTATCTTCTAATTCATCACGCGACATAATATTACCTGGTCGTAACATTAATGCGTGCAGTAAGGCATACTCGCGAGCTGATAACACATACGCTTCATTATCAACCTTCACTTCATGCGTAACGGGATTTAGCTCGAGAACATCATTAGATAAGATAGGATCAGCAACCCCTTGATTACGACGAACAACCGCACGGATCCGTGCTTGCAATTCTGAAATTAGAAAGGGTTTAACTAAATAATCATCCGCGCCATAATCGAGACCTTTAATACGATCTTCTACAGCATCTCGGGCTGTAGTGATAATGACAGGGATGCTATTTTTAGCTTTTCTTAGCGTTTGTAATACTTCAATACCATCTTTACCTGGTAGTCCAAGATCCAACAAAATGACACCATAATCTTGTGCCTGAAGTGCTGACAAGGCAGCGTCTCCATCCTTTACCCAGTCAACGGCATAGGCAGCATCATTTAAAGCCTGCTGAATAGCCCTGCCAATATAGTAATCGTCTTCTACTAGTAGGATACGCATAACGCGTTATTTTTCTACAACAGTATAATCAGCATCAATGATAGTCCTTGTCGACTGTTTATCAAATGTTTTTTGTGACCGTGTTGTTTGTTTCCACCATAAGCTTAAAGCTACAATAAAAGCCAGCGTAGTCGTCATGACTAAAACAAAAAACGTCATAAAAATAGCGACTATAAGCACAAATACGGCCATTAAAATTCTCATGCTGTTTTTTATAAATTTACTCATATTTATTGAGTTAGTTATCATTTAAGTCCCTATAAAAGCCATCCAGATTGTTGGATGGCTTTTTGAATGAAATGAATTATTGCTCATTCTAGTTGATTACTTTCTTAAATGATCATCAACTTTATTAGCACAGTGTGGTGTTAACTTAAATTTATACCAGCACTGGAGACACAACTAAATGTGGTTAATCCATATCTTGTTGTTGCTTGAGAACTTTGCCATCATTGGCATCGATTTCCAGTTCCATGACCTTTTGATCAGCTGTCAATACTTCGACTTCCCAAAGTAACTGCATATTTTCTTTGTCAAATCCAGCACTTATTACTTTACCAGGTACTGCTTTAACCGCTATAGCCATCGCCTCCTCAATATTTATGCTGGCTTTATTTACTAGAAGGTCTTCATTTGCTTGAACAACTAAACTGCCGAAAGCAAAAGCTGCGCCGACAAATGTAGTTGTAATTATAGTTTGTATTTTTTTCACGTGTAGTCTCCATGATTAAGTTGAAATTTACGCATTCAACATGTGCGTGATTTAGAGTTTACCAATGCAAACTTAGCTGAGACTTAGAACAATTGAAAAAACTATTTTATTAGTTGCTTTTTGCAAGAATTCGTTAAAGTTCACAGGATAAGCAGTTAAACAAAAAGTTTAATCATTGAAATATAACTACTTGAATTATTTAGCTTTTCTACCGTAACGATTCAGTTTCATTTATAGATAATAAATTAAAAGGCTTACCATTCAGGCTGAAGATCTTTAATTGGGACTTTTATTAATGTTGTAGTGGCCTGGTATTCAATTTGGTTCTAACGATTCAACCCTCGATATAGAGTTATTTACATTTTCCAAGTTGACTATAATCTTTATAGCAATAATAAATTGCTTTTTGCTTGCGTCATTGCTTAAAAATAGTACTTACTTAGACCAAGTTAATATCGGTGTAATTTTTCTACCTTTTATCTTTAAAGCATCTCTAGTAATCTGATTCTCTGCAAATAATTCTGCTGATGTTATCCTGTGATAATTTATCCCTTCAAGACCAAACCACTACCAAAGTCCAGTAGTCGATAATATATGACTTTTTATCATGAGTCTTAAGATTAAACTTTCAGTCCGTTTAAATGATTTTAAATAATCAATTAAAGCCAGCTTTGATGTGAACCAATTTACTGAAAGCTTCAGATCTCTAGTTCGATACTAAGGATAGCTGGGTTGCATTTTTCAACAAAAGAAAATATTAACAACGACCTACGGCTTATGTGTATTTTCAGCCACCATGTTAGCTTTATCAACTGCATCTGCAAGTTCGATTAGTGATTTTGACTTAAATCGATTTAAATTTAATACCACTAGTCTTACAGGAGCAAATCCAAACGCTAATGCTACGTGAACTAGTGATGGGATTGGTTAAACGGTGAGTACTCGAACGTGCAAAATAAAAACACATTTACTTCGACTGTAGTATCATATTTTCACCGTCGACGCACTACATGGAACGATGCGATAGCGAGTAAGTAGTGCAAGCCTGCAGTAGGAGTTGGTAATTACAGCAGCTTTCGTAGCGTAGCGAAGAATAGTGCAGTAATTACATCCTCACTCCGTCAGTCGCTTGAGAGCCTAAGCGTTAGCGAGGTGACGAGGACGTCTGGGGCTAATGGTCGTCGACGAACGGAGTTGAATTAAGCCATGAATGGATTAATTCTTTCACGAGTACGGCGACACGCTGGTAAATTAACGGTTCTATATCCTTGTAATGACGCCCTCCTCTTTTAGTTTGTTTATTAACAGCTGAAGACTATAAAAGAAAGTGAATAATATTGGCGTTATACTTTATAAAAGCAAGCGATCAATTTGTGGCGTTCTAGAGTGCTTTAATAAGGTTGAAGAAGACAAAATCATACGATTGATCTGTATCTTAATAATGCACCATAATTAAAGACCATTCATCTTACTATTGAAGCAGCAAAATCTTCTTTTATTAATAAATTAATGGCGTGTGAATGATGGTGCGATCCGCTTTGATGGAATAAAAAATAAATGTATAACCCCAAATTTGAACAGTTATGTTGTTAATCATTCAATTAGTTCTGACGAAATCGTGTCAACATATTGTTTAAATCGATCGCTTGTGCAGCCAGGAGCTTTTAGCTTCATTTGCGCCATGTAATGCTAGTTCAGATGCGTGGCTTATCCGGTTTACATTACCACTCACTTCTTCACTTACGTTAGATTGCTGTTCAACTGCCGTTGCAATCTGGGCATTTAAATCATTAATATTGTGAATTTGCGTGGCAATACCCTTGAGGGATTCTATTGCGTTAGTCACTTGATGGTTACTTTCATTTGCAGAGTTCTGGCTATCGCTTAACACTGAAACTGCCGTAGCAACCGCTCGATTTAATTTATTAATAAGGCTTTTGATTTCTTCTGTAGATTGTTGAGTTCGACTTGCCAATGTTCTAACTTCATCAGCAACTACGGCAAAACCCCGACCATGCTCACCCGCTCGCGCAGCTTCAATAGCCGCATTAAGTGCTAATAAGTTAGTTTGCTCTGCGACACTTTGAATTACATTTAAGATCGTATCAATATTCTTAGTATCATTAGCTAACTGTGAGACCACATTATCAATATTATTGACAGCAGTGGTCAGTGTACTCAGTCCATCTGCAGCCCCAGATGCATGTTCAACACCCTGTTGTGAATGACTATCAGCATCAGCAGCAATACTTGCCGCATGAGCCGCTGTTCGAGCGACTTCAGCTACTGATGCCGTCAATTCAGTTATGGCGATAGCGACTAGATTTACTTCTCCAGCTTGAGTATCTAATGATTGGTTAATTTCTTGTATAGCAGCGGCGCTATGCTGAGCAGAATCGGTGATATGTAACGAAGCGTCACTAATACGTCCTAAAATAGTGCGTATTTTTGCTTGTAACATCATTTTTGGTAACTGAATTTGACCTATTTCATCAGAACGGCCGGTATAGACTAAGGCCATCAGTGGATTATTGATCTCTTTATTCGCTTCTTTAACGGCCTGATTTAATGGTTTTAATGCCCATTTAACCCCTATCAATAAAGCGCTTAAGCCAACAAGACTTGCAGCCAAATAAGAAAAGTTACCTACAGAACTCTGGGTAGCAAATAAAACTACACCCGCTAACAATAAACTAGTGCTACTCACCACTATCGTTCGATTTGCTATCGATAATCGTTGTACAAAATTACCTAGCGTAGGTTTGCGTCCCTTCTTAATATCTCGATAAATTTTGTCAGCACGCGCGATACATTCAGGTGTGGCTTTTGCTCGGACAGATTCATATCCTTTAACGTGTCCATTTTCAATTATTGGTGTGATATAAGCATCGACCCAATAATAATCGCCATTTTTACAACGATTTTTTATAATCCCCATCCAGTGATGATTAGCTTTGATATTCTGCCATAGGTTAGCAAAAACAGCAGTAGGTGACTCAGGATGTCTTACAATATGGTGATTGGAACCATCTAATTCTTCTCTTGAAAAGCCACTGATATTAAGAAATGTCTCGTTATAACTTGTAATTGCGCCTTCTAAATTAGTGGTTGAAATTATGTCCTCGCCATCGCGAAAAGTTATTTAATTATCAGTGATAGGTTGATTGTTTTTCATTGATGATCTTCTTATGTAGTATGTTTGATGTTATCGTCCCAAACAGAAAAAGCTAAAATCCATCATCTATAATGTTAGTAAAATTTAACATGTGTACCAATGAATAAAAATATTCAAGTACTCAATAATTTGGAAGGAAAATGTGTTGGGGATCTACGAAGTTAGCGTAGAAAAACACCATAGAACCGCAAGTTATGAGCAGTTATTAGTGCTCTAAGATAACACTAAACCAGAGCAAAAAGTATCGTAGTTTAGGCTGCATTTCTATATGATGCTCCATCTATAAACTGATCTCCATGTTTGTTAACTGCATATGATAGCTAAATATCCCTTCAAGTATGATGGAATAACTGAAAATAAGTCAGTCGGTTAAACTTTAATGCTAATCACAATGAATAGATTAATTAATTGCTCTTATTACTGAAATATTATGACCAGTAATAACTAGCAATTGTTAATATTTAAATGATAATCGCTTCGATTGATACAGGAGAGTGAACCGAGTCATTTTGTTTAACCCAATATTTTCAAGTATTGCATCAACATGACCGAGTAGTCATTTCGTTTTAAGGGGTCCTCAATACATGCAAGATTAAGTTTTGAATAATTAAAAGCGTATGTTCTAACCATCCAATTTTAGGTTCAAAGAAAGTTTTCATTAAAACTCGCTGGTATAATCTAGTCGTGTATAAAGTTTTCATAATAAACTTTAATTTATGAGTTTAGTGAATCTGATCCCATTGGATTTATGTTGATTTTAAACTTGTGTACCAATCAAGTTGGGATCGCATAAAATTTGTTAGGACTGATAAAATACCGCTTCGTTATTAATCAAACACTTAAGGACAATATGAAACCAATAAAAGTACTCTTCGTTTGCATGGGCAATATATGTCGATCACCAACTGCAGAAGGTGTGTTTAATAAAGTCATAGTCGATAAGGGAGTAGCCGATCGTTTTGTTATCGATTCAGCTGGCACACATGCCTATCATATTGGCGAACCTTCTGATGCACGTTCACAACAAATGGCAAAGAGTCGCGGAATAGACTTATCTAAAATTCGTGCTCGTAAAGTAATGCAATCAGACTTTGAACAATTTGATCATATCCTTGCAATGGACACAGATAACTACACTCTTTTGATAGAAGCTAGTCCAAATCAATATCACCACAAAATTAAGCTATTTTTGGATTATGCACCTGAACGAAAAGAAAAAGATGTACCCGATCCCTATTATGGCGGTCAAAATGGTTTTTCTAATGTATTTGATTTGGTTGAGGACGCATCAAAAGGCTTTTATGACTCGGTCATCAAGCAACAATCTCTTTAACAATCGAGGATGATTTCAAATCCTAGATATCAAACTTTGTATTTAGACATTATTAATTACTACTTACTGTAACCGTCAAATTTACACTGATAATCTTCCTAAGTAATTCCATGTTGACAATGAATTGCCTCACCTCATTCTTAAAATTATTAGACAAAATATATCGTTTTGCCAACAATGATATAATTTCCCGCTAAATGTCATTTCTGCATGCAGATTAATGACTTAACTCGTTGATTGTATAAGGGGAAGGTAGATGGAATCGTCTAGCCTAATGAAGGATGGTTTGACCTTAATGTTTTTTGGTATGGGGTTTGTATTTCTTTTTTTAACATTATTGGTTGGTGCGACCACTCTCATGTCACGCATCATTACCAAATATGAAAAAAATGTGGGTGTTTTACCGAAAGATGGAGTGCCATCACCCACAGCAGTAATTCCACGACATGGCCCAATTGCGACACCTTATATAGAAGACAAAACATTAATCTCAGTCATCAGCGCCGCGGTTCATACATTCCGTTCGCGTCATAAATAACCACCTCTAGCTTTTCACTATTAAGGCCATAACCATGACCGAACCTTCACTAAAATTAGGGATAACTGACGTTGTTCTTCGTGATGCCCATCAATCATTATTTGCAACTCGTCTTCGTCTTGATGACATGTTGCCTATTGCAAATAAGCTTGACCAAGTAGGTTACTGGTCTGTAGAAACCTGGGGTGGTGCAACATTTGATGCATGCATCCGTTATTTAGGTGAAGACCCGTGGCATCGTATTCGTAGCTTGAAAGCGGCGATGCCTAATACACCACAACAAATGCTACTGCGTGGGCAAAATCTTTTAGGTTATCGTCATTACGCAGATGATGTCGTCCGAAAATTTGTCGAACGTGCAGCCATTAATGGTGTTGATGTTTTTCGTGTATTTGATGCAATGAATGATCCTCGTAACCTTGAGGTTGCCATTAAGGCGGTTCTTGAAAATGATCGTCACGCACAAGGCACCATTTCATATACCTTAAGCCCTGTTCATGATCTTACCATGTGGATTGATTTAGCAAAACGTGTCGAAGATATGGGTGCTCATTCACTTTGTATTAAGGATATGGCAGGTTTGCTGAAGCCTTATGTGGCTTTTGAACTAGTTAGCGAGCTTAAACAAGCAATTGATATTCCCATTCATATGCAATCTCATGCAACTACCGGATTATCTACTGCTACAATTTTAAAATGTGTCGAAGCTGGTATTGATAATGTTGATACGGCAATTTCATCGATGTCGATGACCTATGGCCATTCTCCTACTGAATCTATCGTATCGATCTTTGAAGACACCGAACGCGATACCGGACTTAATATCGAATTACTTGAGGAAATTGCGGCATATTTTCGTGAAATTCGTAAAAAATATGCTCCATGGGAAGGTTCACTCAAAGGAATCGATTCTCGCATCTTAACTGCCCAAGTTCCTGGTGGCATGTTGACCAATATGGAAAGTCAACTTCGTGAACAAGACGCAGCAGATCGGTTTGACGAAGTGTTAGCCGAAATCCCTCGTGTACGTGCTGATTTAGGTTATATACCACTGGTAACACCAACCTCACAAATTGTTGGCACTCAATCGGTATTAAATGTATTAACCGGTGAGCGTTACAAAACTGTAACCAACGAAACGGCAGGCATTTTAAGAGGCGAATATGGCGCTGCGCCCGCACCGTTTAATACTGATCTACAAAAGCAAGTCCTTGATGGTGTAGCACCGATTACGTGTCGACCTGCCGACTTGATTGAACCAGAGATGGCTAAACTCACCGCCGAACTTCAAGCACATGCACTCAAAGATAATATTGAACTTGAAGTTGGCGATCGTGAAATTGATGATGTATTAACCTACGCCTTGTTCACCCAAGTGGGCTTGAAATTCTTGGCGAATAGAAATAATCCAGATGCGTTTGAACCCATACCCACATTAGAATCTGCGCAAGTTGCTACACAAAAAACAAATTCTACTGAACAAGATGTTTACACCATTTCAGTTAACGGCCAAAGTTATGTCGTTCAGGTCAATGAAGGTGGTGATGTTAGTAATATTTCAGCTCCAGCATTAGCGACACCAGTGGCGACAGAAACATCTGCTGGTGAACCCGTCACTTCACCGTTAGCTGGTACGATTTGGAAAGTAGAAGTCAACTTAGGCCAAAAAGTTGATGAAGGTGATGTATTAGTCATTCTTGAAGCCATGAAAATGGAAACGCAGATTGTGGCATTCAAATCAGGTGTTATCAACGCAATTTCAGTTAAACCAAGTGATGAAGTCAAAGTCGGCGATCACCTAGTTTCTATCGCATAAGGGTTAAATATGGACCAACTAATACATCTCTGGCACAACACGGGCATTTATCAAATGCAGCCAGGGCAAGGAATTATGATCCTTATTGGCATGTTGTTACTGTATCTGGCTATTAAAAAGAATTTTGAACCTTTGTTGCTGGTACCAATTGGTTTTGGGGGCGTATTAGCCAATATTCCTGGGGCTGGATTGGCTGAAGCAGGTGGCATATTGCACTTGTTTTATACCGTCGGTATTGAAAGTGGCGCTTTCCCATTAATCATTTTTATGGGTGTAGGTGCGATGACAGATTTTGGCCCTCTTTTATCTAATCCTAAAACTTTATTCCTCGGCGCTGCAGCACAGTTTGGTATTTTTGCCACATTAATGGGTGCGGTTTTATTATCTACCTTCGGCATTTTTGATTTTAGCCTAGCAGATGCTGCCGCTATCGGTATTATCGGGGGAGCTGATGGCCCAACCTCTATTTACGTTGCTAGTAAACTTGCACCTGATTTATTAGGTGCAATTGCTGTGGCCTCGTATTCATATATGGCACTTGTCCCACTGATTCAACCGCCTATAATGCGTGCCTTAACAAATGATGCTGAACGTAAAATAAAAATGACTCAATTACGACATGTGTCACAGCGTGAAAAAATAATTTTTCCTTTAGTATTACTTATCCTAGTCGCATTTTTATTACCGGATGCTGCCCCATTATTAGGTATGTTTTGTTTCGGCAACTTGATGAAAGAATGCGCCGTAGTAGATCGCTTAAGCAATACAACTCAAAATGCACTGATAAACACCGTGACTATCTTTCTGGGTTTGGCTGTAGGTTCAAAATTAAGTGCAGACAAGTTTTTAGATTTCACAACATTAGGTATTTTGATATTGGGGATGATTGCTTTTGCTATCGGTACTGCTTGTGGGGTGATTATGGCCAAACTGATGAATAAATTCGGTGGTAGTCAAATCAACCCTTTAATTGGTTCTGCAGGTGTGTCGGCAGTACCCATGGCAGCACGCGTTTCTAATAAATTGGGTTTAGAATCAGATCCACACAATTTCTTATTAATGCACGCGATGGGACCTAATGTTGCAGGTGTTATTGGTTCAGCAGTAGCTGCCGGCATTATGATTAATTACGTTGCTGGATAACCAGCGTGTCGCCGTACTCGTGAAAGAATTAATCCATTCATGGCTTAATTCAACTCCGTTCGTCGACGACCATTAGCCCCAGACGTCCTCGTCACCTCGCTAACGCATCGTCTCTCAAGCGACTGACGGAGTGAGGATGTAATTACTGCACTATTCTTCGCTACGCTACGAAAGCTGCTGTAATTACCAACTCCTACTGCGGGCTTGCACTACTTACTCGCTATCGCATCGTTCCATGTAGTGCGTCGATAGAAAAATGAAAGATATGTCACGTTCTTATAAGAGTATGTGACATATCTTAATTAGGCGTCATTTTAGCAAACGCCACTCTATCTGCCAGACCTTTAATCTGGCAAGTGTAGTCAGAAAAACGCGCTGGCGTACTTGCGGTAGCGTGCCATTCCAAGTCATCTATATTAGCTAGGTTTAGTTTGATATTTTTATCATAGGCTAAATCGAGTACGTGTTGCTTTGTCATATTTGATTTTAATTCAACGCAGAAATTATTAAGCTGATCATTGTTCCACATGGCATAAACAGGATATACCATCCCTGCAACAAGTATAATCTGTACTAGATTAACAAACATTTTCACCGATTTATTCTCCTTTCCAATAGTGTCGAAGGAGGATACCTAGCCTAGTAAAATCATTCCGCGAACAACTTCACGTTTTTAAATTTAAACGCAAATCTTACTTTTTAAGTAAGTCACTTAATGCTGAAAAAGGATTATGAGTTGTCGTCGTTTTTGCCGTATCCGAACCCGTACTTCCATAACGAACTTGCTCAATGTAACGAGAATGTTCATTATCATGACAATAAATGCACAACAACTCCCAGTTACTGCCATCGTTCGGGTTATTGTCGTGATTATGATCGCGATGATGTACTGTCAGTTCCTGTAAATTTGTTTGAGTGAATTCACGAGAACAGCGACCACACACCCAAGGGTACATTTTTAATGAGCGCTCTCTATAGGTTTGTTCACGATCAGCTTGATATTTTTTAGATTGAGCTACAAGATCATCAAGTCGTTTATTTTTATCTGTGGTCATTAGTTTTTATCCGTTTTAAAACATTAATATTGTTGTAAACCCAGTAGACTATCAATATTATTTTATAGTATAGGTTTATTTTTATGACACAAACTACCATTAGCGTTATTCTCACACAATCCCCTACTGAGCTTTATAAAATCTTGAAGTTTGAAGGTCTGTCATCAAGCGGTGCTGAAGCAAAAATTGCCATCGCGGATGGTTTGGTTAAAGTCAACGGCACGGTAGAACTTCAGAAACGTAAAAAGATTGTTAATGGAGATGTTGTTGAGTTTGCTGGCACCACGATAAACGTGAGCTACGAAGACTAAATAGTCAGCACACTCGTTTTACAAACATGTCATGACTAGCATAGTTACGATATAATGAGTCCTTTTTTAAAATTATCCAGGAATATAATCATGGCTAAAGCGACTGCACGACATATCTTAGTAGATAGCGAAGAAATCTGTAACGAACTTAAAAAAGAAATTGAAGAAGGTGCTGATTTTGCTACCGTTGCAAAAGCAAAGTCTTCTTGCCCGTCCGGTAAGTCTGGTGGTGATTTAGGTGAATTTTCTCCTGGCATGATGGTCCCAGAATTCGATAAAGTTGTTTTCTCAGCGCCTATCAACACCGTTCAAGGTCCTGTTAAAACACAATTCGGTTACCACTTATTAGAAGTTACTAGCCGTTCAGAATAACAATCCTACAGCGGATTATATTAGAGCCTTATCAAATCTGATAAGGCTTTTTTTTGGCTAAATTATTTTATAATCAGGCAAGTGTTCTAACAATTGTTTGCCGTAGCCTTTGGTCAACAATCGGCGATCCAATATCGTGATCCGTCCTGAATCTGTTTCTTTTCGTAATAATCGACCACAAGCTTGAATCAATCTAATACTGACCGCAGGTAAAGATAATGACAGAAATGGCTGTCCTCCAGAACGCAAAATCCATTCTTGTTTCGCTTGCTCAATGGGGCGCGTAAATACTGGGAAAGGTAGTTTAGTAATCACTACATGACGACACAACTTGCCCGGTAAATCAACGCCTTCTGCAAAGCGATCCATGCCAAAGATGATACTTCCTTCCCCCGATTCTGTCCGCCTTATATGCTCCATAATCATATTTTTAGGTGATAATAAATCGCCCTGCAACAATACTAATTCAGCCAATTCAAAGGGCAATTTTTTATAAACAGCATCCATCACAATTTTAGAGGTAAATAGTACTAAGGTCGCTTCTTTGCTATCAATGACTGCGATTAACTGCAACACCACTTCTTGTTGCCAATCAGCTAAGTTTTCATTAGGTAAGTTGTGCATCATTGGCAAAGATAACGTTGCTTGTGTTTGATAATTAAATGGCGATTTAACGGCCAAAAAGTGCCGTTCATCAAATCGTTTCAAGCCACAATCTGCCCTAAAACGCTGAAACAATCCTAATCCTCGCAAAGTAGCAGATGTTAATATCACGCCATACGCCTGATTCCAAAGACTTTTTTCAAGAAAATAGGCGGCTGTCATCGGGCCTGAATTTATAACTAATGTGGTTTCTTTAGCAAATTTTTCTATCGATAACCAACGTACATTAGGCGGAATTTCCGGTTTGTCTTCATCTAGAAATAAACCCATAAAATCAATAAGATAACCAAATATATTTTGCACCGTGCCCACTTGTGGTAATAATACTTCTGCCACTTTGTTGGGTATTTCTTGAGTTTCTAGCGCATCTTTGATCCACTTACCAAATAAGGCATAGTGTTTATAAATAATAGTGGCGCTTTGCAATAAGCCATGACATGCTGTTATTAATGCTTTAACTAATGGACTTTGCCAATAAATACGCGGTTCACTCACTTTACCTACGACCATACTTTTAACGAGATCATCACTTTGCAACAAGGTTTCCATCTGCTGAAGTAAAGTGATCACACTGGGTAAATCACGGCGTAATTCCATCAACATAAAACCAAAATCATGTTGACGAAATGCCAATGCTTTTACTAACTTTTTCAACACGCTATCTGCAGTTTCTGTGGTTTGATAAAGCTGAGCAAAGTTTAGGGCTTTAGCAGCATGATCTAAGGCTTTTTGTGGCAAATTATGGGCCTCATCAAACACAAAAAGAATTTCTTCTGGATTTGGCAATACTAGCCCACCACCCAAATCAGCATCACTCAATACTAGGTCATGATTCGCTATAACGACGTTAGCTGACGCCATTTCACGCCGCACCAAATAATACGGACAACGATGATATTTAGAACAACTCTTACCAGCACAACCTTCTGAATCCGTTGATATCTCATGCCACAATATCGGCTCAATCGCATCCGTTCGGCTATCTCTATCACCATCCCAAAGATTTTTATCCCATTGTTGATGTAGTTTTTTAGCGGCGGCATGTCGTTTTGCTTGTTGATATTTGTTATCAACATCTAAGCTTAATTCATGTTGATTAGAGGTGCTGACTAGGTTAACCAACTTGCTTGGACACATATAACGCCTACGTCCTTTAATTTGCACTACTTTAAGTTGCTTACCGGTTGCTTGCACAAACTGAGGTAAGTCTTTGTGAAGAAGTTGTTGCTGAAGATTGACTGTAGCAGTGCTAATCACCAGTGTTTTTTTATTGTCTAATGCGACATCAATCGCACCTGCTAGATACGCTAAGGTTTTGCCCACACCTGTCGGCGCTTCTACTACCGCCATTCTATAATGATCTTCACGTTGCATGCATTCAGCAATAAAGTGGCTCATTGCTACTTGCTGAGGTCGCGCTTTGAAGTCAAGCATTGCTGCTTCAATATGCTTAAAAATGGCTTCGACCACGTTAAAAATTATTATCAAATTGTAAAAAATTCAGTTTTATAGACACCTTATTCACTAATATTCTGCGGTAACCATTGTGACGTTTTATCCGTCCAATAATAAACCGTTAAACCAAGCCATTCATGCCAAGCTATTTCCAGTATCTCTAGATGGTTAATAAAGTCGAAATCCCATTGACGAAATTCTGACTTGTTACTCATAAAATCAACAGGATAAGGAATGACATTAATAGCTTGTTGCCGAGCAACTCCTACAGATCGAGGCATATGATATGCCGAGGTGACTAATAGATACGTACCTTTCAGTACAGGCAATTTAGGTTTCAACAATAAAAAGTTTTCAGCGGTATTTCGTGACTGTGACTCAATGATCAAGCGCTCTTTAACAATGCCGATGGCGGTCAAAATAGTCTCAGCAATATTAGCGTCATCTTGGCCTCTTTGAAACTGTAATAAATTGCTGCCACCAGAATAAATTATCGGTACGTCTGGATAATGTTTGGCTAAAATCGCTGCCCCAATAAAACGATCTGCACCATCGCCTAATTCTGCTGTCAGCCAACTTAATGATTGTTTTAATTTTTCGCCGCCACCTAGAACAATAATGCCATCAATCTTTTCAGGTAAAGATATTGGTTTACTAAACCGTGTTTCCAATGGCGAAATTAGACTATCTGTTAATGGATACACCATTACTAACCAACTAACGAGCATTAAAGGAATAAGAATCCATTTAGCGATGGTCACTTTTTTCAACAGCAACATAATGGTCGCTACTGTCATCAAGATTATTATTAAATTACCCGGGCTCAATATCGTCCACAACAACTTTGACACTACAAAAAATACATTATCCATTACGATTATTCATTAATACGATATAAACCGAGCTGATTAATAAGTTGAATCACGGCATCAGGCAATAAAAACTGCGGGCTCTTGCCTTCTAAAATCAACTCTCTAATCGCGGTAGCTGATATTGCTAATTGGGTGACGGTTACCGGCCAAATCTTGCCCGCTAAAAGCGGAGCATCATTAAATACAGCTAGATGGTGTTGGTACCAATCATTTAGTTCCGGCGGCATCGTTACCGCTTCATCGGGTCGGCGGATCACAACGATGTGTGTTAATTTCAATAAATCTTGCCATTTATGCCAGGTTTGAATACCTAAAAAGGCATCTGTTCCTAGTAATAAAAATAAGGGATTATCTGGGAATTCTTCTCGTAAGCTTAATAAGGTATCGACACTATAAGAGATGCCATCGCGCTGTAACTCTCTATTGTCCACGATAAAGTTTTCAGCATTTTTCATTGCAAGATGCAACATCATTAAACGTTGCTGAGGTGAAGCATGCGGTGCATTACGATGTGGCGGCCGTGCACTTGGAATGAGCCTGACATGGACTAAGTTAAGCTGCTGACTGACTTCTAACGCTGATCGTAAATGTCCAAAGTGAATCGGATCAAATGTACCACCTAAAATACCAATCGCTTCAGCCATTACTGCCTAATTTGACCTGTGCCTAACACTATCCATTTTTGCGATGTCAGCCCTTCTAAACCAACCGGACCGCGTGCATGAAGTTTATCAGTTGAGATGCCAATTTCAGCACCTAGACCATATTCAAAACCATCGGCAAAACGCGTTGACGCATTGACCATAACTGAACTTGAATCGACCTCTGCTAGGAACTGGCGAGCACGTGTGTAATTTTCAGTCACGATAGTTTCGGTGTGACCTGAACTATGTTTATGGATGTGATCCATGGCTTGTTCAATGCCCTTGACAATACGAATCGACAAGATCGGTGCCAAATATTCAGTATCCCAATCTATATCAGTCGCAGCAGTGATATTTGGCAAGATGATGCGTGTCAATTCACAACCACGTAACTCAACCGATTCAGCAGCATAACGAACAGCTAAACGCGGTAAAATTGCTACTGCAACGCTGCTATCAACTAATAAAGTTTCCATTGAATTACATACGCCATATCGATGGCATTTAGAGTTAAAGGCTATATCTTCTGCCATGTCTAAGTTAGCATCAGCATCTATATAAACATGACAAATACCATCAAGATGTTTGATAACGGGCACCCGAGCATCTTTACTGATCCGTTCAATCAAGCTTTTTCCACCACGTGGTACGATGACATCAACATAATCGGTCATCGTAATGAGTTCACCCACCGCATTACGATCCGTTGTTTCGACAATTTGAACGGCAGTTATAGGTAAACCGGCTTTTTCCAAGCCACGATGTATACAGGCAGCAATCGCTTGATTAGAATGCATTGCCTCACTACCACCTCTTAAAATGGTGGCATTGCCTGATTTCAGACATAAACCTGCTGCATCAGCGGTGACGTTTGGACGAGATTCATAAATGATTCCGATAACACCTAATGGCACGCGCATTTTACCCAGCTGAATACCTGAAGGACGATAGTTCATATCGCTGATCTCACCGACTGGATCAGTTAAGGATGCAATCTGTTCTAAGCCTTCAGCCATGCCTTCAATACGGGCATCGGTTAATGCCAGACGATCTAACGATGCTTGGTCGAGGCCTTTGGCTTGAGCTGCTTCAAGATCCAGCAAGTTTTGTTGTTTCAAGTTATCAGCAGTCGCCCGTATATCAGCTGCAATCGCTAATAATGCATTATTTTTAACAATCGTACCTGCTCGTGATAAAGCATAACTTGCGGCTTTAGCTTGTTGCCCTAATGTTTGCATGTAGTGTTGAATATCCACAGCCACTTATCCTCAATGTTGACTAATAATGTGTACGCCAGCAACGTGCATACATAATTGTTCTAATAATGACCAAGGATTAGCTTGCAAGCTGCCTTTAGCGGCTTGATCAATTTTTGCCATTTGCTGTAAAAAACCAAGCCATTGCTGGCTATTATGTCGCACTAAAGCTTGTTGCATCATCGGTCGATGTTTATCCCAAATCGGTGGTTTTTGTGATGCAAATACTTGATCCATTCTGCCGCCCTGTTCAATTTGTATTGCCATATCTATGGCGCGGTGCAATGCCCATGACACCGCTGAAAATACCGCTAAAATATCTACGCCTTCTGCCTTTAAGCGACTAATCATGCGAGGTATTTTAGCAACTTGACCAGAAAAAACAGTATCCATCAAACCAAATGCTTCAAAGCGTGCATTATCTGCTACAGACTCTAAAACGGTTTGTTCATCAACTTCACCATCTGGACAAAGTAATTGTAATTTATCTATTTCTTGCGATGCTGCAAACAAATTACCTTCCACTCTCTCTGCAATTAAAGCAGCGATGTGTTGCGATGCTTTTAAACCACGTTGTTGCATGCGTTGCAAAATCCACCGTGGCAGATTAACTGAATCAATAGGCCATATCGGCACGGTAACACCAATCCTATCTAATTCGGTAAACCACTTACTTTTTTGAGAACGAGCATCAATCTTGCCGCTGATAATCAATAAAGTGGTGTCAACGGGCGGTTTTTCAATATATCGTCTTAATGCTTCACCACCTTCTTTACCGGGTGAGCCTGATGGCAAGCGTATTTCTAGTAATCGCTGGCTCGCAAATAATGACATTGTTTGCTCTTGCCATTGCAATTCAGACCAGTTAAATCGGCCCTCTACATGCCATACTTGCCGATCATCCGCACCTAATTTTCGTGCATGTTGGCGAATAAGAGCACTAGCTTCTTCCACCAGCATTTGTTCATCACCAAAAATAACATAAACCGGCAACAAGCCCTGCTGCAAGTGCCCCGTTATTTGATCGACTCTAAGACGCATTACAGTGGATCTATTTTACTATCGATAAGCGACGAATTAAACTATTCACTAATTGTTGACTTATTTGTTCACGTAAAATAGCTTCTTCGCCATCTGACGATAACACTTGAGTCTGATCAAATTGATAATCTCGTATTCCTTCGACTTCAAACGGCTCAACGATTAACTTACCTTGACCATCGATAACTTTAAATTTAAGCGAACCAAATAATTCATACTCGCTAACTTTTGCATTATTACCGACTGATAATACTCGACGTTCAAATTTATATTCTAACACCGTCAATATTGCACTTTCTTTCTGATAATCGTCGACCACCTGAATGCCATTTTGTCTCAAAGAACGTTTAAGCTCTAGCCCTATACCACGTTGTATATTTATTCCCTGTACATACATCACTTTCAAACTATCAGGTAAAGGCACCTCTCCACGTAGTTGAAAACCACAGCCCGCTATAGCTACTAATAACAAACTCATAAATACATTCAATAAAGAACGACTCATTTTTATATTCCTTAAACTGCAACCACAATATTGATTAATCGACCCGGTACCACAATTATTTTACGAATTTCATTACTATCGATAAAACGTTGTACACTTTCATCAGCTAACGCTAATGCTTCAATAGTTTCTTTATTCGCATCTGCTGCAACGGATATTTTAGACCGTAGCTTACCATTGACCTGCACCATCAACTCAACTTTATCTTGCACCATCGCAGACTCATCAATTTTTGGCCAAGCCACATTGACCACGGCTTCATCATGACCTAATTGCTGCCATAAATAGTGGCTAATATGGGGCGTGATCGGTGATAACATCAAGACCACTGTTTCTAATGCTTCTTGTAATACCGCGCGAGCTTGTTGACTATCATCGCTTAGCTTAGCCACCGCATTCATTAATTCCATAATCGCTGCAATTGCAGTATTAAAGGTATGACGGCGACCGATATCATCCGTCACTTTAGTCAATGCTGAATGCGTTTGACGACGTAATATCTGTAATTGATCACTCAGACTTGTCACATCTAATGCCTTTACAGCACCTAAGGCCACATGATCATGCACCGATCGCCATAGTCGTTTCAAGAAGCGATTTGAGCCTTCAACTGCTTTATCCGACCACTCTAATGATTGCTCAGGAGGCGCTGCAAACATCATAAATAAGCGTGCAGTGTCAGCACCATATTGATCAATTAATGCTTGCGGATCAACGGTATTGCCTTTAGATTTTGACATCTTAACGCCATCTTTTAAAACCATCCCTTGGGTTAGCAAGTTTTTAAATGGCTCATCACCCGACACCAAACCTTCATCACGCATTAATTTATGAAAGAAACGGGCATATAACAAATGCAATACAGCATGTTCAATACCGCCGATATATTGATCAACAGGCAGCCAATAATCAGCACGCTCATCCAACATCGCCTCTTCATTATCTGGACATGTAAAACGCGCATAATACCAAGATGATTCAAAAAACGTATCAAAGGTGTCTGTTTCACGCTCAGCATCAGCGCCACATACGGGGCATGCACACTGATAAAATTCTGGCATTGATTTAATCGGTGAGCCGCTGCCATCGACAATCACATCTTCTGGCAAACGCACAGGTAAATCTGCTTCAGGAACAGGTACTGCTCCACAATCAGGGCAGTTAATAATCGGGATAGGTGTGCCCCAATATCGTTGACGTGATACGCCCCAATCGCGTAAACGATAATTAACTTGGCGTTCACCTTTTGCTTGCTGTTCAAGAAAATCTGCAATGGCATTAAACGCATCAGCAGAACTCAAACCGTCAAATTGTCCAGCATTAACTAAACGACCTTTGTCAATAAACGCGGCTTTGCTTAAATCACACTCCTTATCATCTAATGGTTCAATGACTTGAGTTATCGGCAAATCGTACTTTAAGGCAAATTCGTAATCACGTTGATCATGAGCAGGTACTGACATAACCGCACCTGTGCCATACCCCATCAACACAAAATTGGCAGCCCAAATAGGCACTTGTTCACCTGTAATAGGATGAATAGCCATCAAACCCGTTGCTACGCCCTTCTTCTCTGCTGTTTCCATCGCGGCTTCTGATGTTGCCATCTTACGACATTCAGTAATAAAGGCTTTTAAATCAGGATTAGATTCAGCAGCAACTAACGCTAAAGGATGCTCAGCAGCAACGGCAACATAACTCACGCCCATCAAAGTATCGGGGCGCGTTGTATAAACATCCAAGGTTTCAGCACTATCTGCAAGTCCAAATTTGATTTGCAGACCTTCAGAGCGACCAATCCAGTTGGCTTGCATAGTACGTACTTGTTCAGGCCAACCGTCAAGTTGCTCTAAATCATTCAATAATTGTTCAGCGTAATCTGTAATCTTCATAAACCATTGAGGAATTTCACGTTTTTCAACTTGTGTGTCACAACGCCAGCAGCAACCATTAATTACTTGCTCATTGGCCAATACCGTATTATCTACCGGACACCAATTCACCGCGGCTGTTTTTTTATAAACCAAACCCTTCTTATATAAACGCGTGAATAACCATTGTTCCCAGCGATAGTATTGTGGAGTACAGGTTGCAAGCTCGCGTTCCCAGTCATATCCCAAACCTAAACGCTTAAGCTGATCACGCATATAATCGATGTTGTCGTAGGTCCATGCGGCAGGTGCAACTTTATTTTTAATCGCAGCATTCTCAGCTGGCAGACCAAACGCATCCCAGCCCATAGGTTGCAAAACATTTTTGCCTTGCATCCGTTGATAACGAGAAATTACATCGCCAATCGTATAATTGCGCACATGACCCATGTGCAACTGACCGCTTGGATAAGGAAACATTGCCAAACAATAATATTTTTCTTTGCTTGGGTCTTCCACTGCACGAAAGGTATTGTGGTCATGCCACCACTGTTGGGCGGTCGTTTCAATGTCGACGGGACGGTATTCTTGTTGCATGCGATCTCTTTTACTGTGTGCTTAAAATCCATTAGGATACCGCACCCAGCCCACAGCTAAAAGCAATCAATCAACTTGTTTTCTTTAATAATTCTCATAGATGTCGATACCGTATTAAATGACACTCCTACATCGACATATATTGTCGTTTTTAGTTTGAGTAAATTGAACAATAAAGCTTAACGATGTACTCCGCTCACATTCATGATAATGATGCTTACCGAGTTCTATCATAAGTAGTCACTCTCATTTATTTGTGATGATTAACAATTGCTAAAAAAATGAAGTTAATAGTGACTAAATCGATATATTAATTGTTCGATGAATCACTTTGAATAAATCACCAATCAATGAGAATAAAATATAGAAACAAACCTACTATAAAAAAACTTTATATTGTTACTTGCCAACCCTAAGTCCCCTCAGTATAATGCTCTTCTTTCGTTGCCGGTGTAGCTCAGTTGGTAGAGCATCTGATTTGTAATCAGAGGGTCGTAAGTTCAAGTCTTATCTCCGGCTCCAACGAATTTGTACAAATATCAAAGCCTTAGCGGATAAAACCTCTAAGGCTTTTTTATTGCCTAAAGTTCGGGTCAATGTGGGGTCAATGGTGAAATGAGATATAGCCGTTAATCCACCAGCAAAACCCTCCCAAGTAATAAATAATTATCAGGCACAAAAAAGCCTGACACTTTCGGATCAGGCTCTTAGTTTTCAATAATGACTTGCTTAAGGTATCTCGTTGGCATCATCTCTTAAAATTATTAGGCTTTTGGGCGCATCAATTCCAATCCTGACTTGATTTCCTTTTATACTTAAAACCTCAATAGCAATCTGTCCGCCAGCAAACAATTCCGCGACGGTCATATCAGGCGGTAAGTCATCAGGGTAAATATAGATTAATTCGTTTGGTCGTCTCGTTAAACTCAACATCAGCAATATTCCTTTTCCATGCTTGTTAAAATAAACATCTAGTGTAGATACGCTTTTGATTCCACTACGTTGCGTAGCGCCATAAAAACCACAGAACCAAGGCAAACCCTGCTAACCCGAAAAGAATGCCTGCGAGTATGCCAAACATGTCGAGAAGATAAACTAAGCACCCGCTAGGGGAGTTTGGCTCTCCACACTTTGGACATGACTTAGCTTTGTTGCTAATTGCTCCGCCACACCCCTTACACTCAACTAAAGCCATAAAATACTCCCTTATTTTCGTGTGTCCAGCTTACCACTATTATCAGCTGAGATATGGAGAGAGACAATAGAAAATTACCATATTGCTGTTACTTTATCTAAGTTGTCAGGTAACAATCGTTAATAAATAATTCAAGTCAAAAGTGTTTATTTTGGAGACGTAAAAATTAAACTATAGCAACGGTCAGTAAGATATGAGCCTATAGAGAATTGATCCCCCCTCCCCCCTACTGCTTATCTTGGGCTTGCTTCTTTGCTGCTTCCTCGCGCGGGCGCGCGTACTTGTCCGATAACCTTCTTTTTATCGTGTCAGAAAACGCTCCGTATACTGCGCTCAGTTATCGAGGGTCATTGTTCGTAACCAAATGATTTATAATATATTTTAATAGCTGACTACTGCTAACTTTTGTAGTGCGTTCTGTATCTGGTCACTTATTTAGGTAACCCTTTGATATTACTCGGTTTACATGGTCGCTTGGCGTTCAGCTTATTACCTAACCGACTGATATTAATAAATTTATCTGTTCACTTGATGCTCAGTATTAACCTAGTGAGGGCTGGCCTTACCTTGTTAAGTGTTTACCTGTAGTGGATTAGACTTGATCTGTCAGCTTTCGACTGTGGATAAATTTTTGTATTTTCATAATGAGTCTGAATATCACCCCTGTAAAGTAACTCTAATTAAGCTTTAAGGGATTGATTAAAAGATAAAAAAACTGTAATTATAGAGATGAGACAAGGAATGATGAACGGATACTTTTCCCCGCTTTACTTTCCTTATATATCAACTACTGAGGTAACATTATGATTCATAGTCAAAAAAGGATTTATTTCAAACATACTGTTAGGCATACAAATGGAGAGGGTAAATGACTAAACCAACTAAATTAATAATATTTATAACTCTCTTGGTTTGCACCAGCCAATTATATGCCGAGTCAAATGGAAAGCCATATCTAGATGGAAGTAAGCCATTTCTTGAAATACAAGATACAAACAGACAAGCAGAAGCATGGGCTATGTGTGCTGCTACATATGACATTACAGCTGAATTACTTTTTAAATCTAATCCAGCTAGAGCCCGCCAAATAAAAGACCTTGGTAATGGTGCAAAAATGGCAGTAACAATGTCTCAAGTAATTAATGATCTTAGTGAAAATATAACACAAGAAAAGTTTAATGCTGTCTGGGTAATGGCTAAACTGTCTATGACAGAGCTACCAAAAACGAGAACTACTATGCTCCTAGCTGAAGCTGAGTCCAACCCTGATAAAAGCGCTTTTATGAGTAATCTAAATGCAACCCTTGAAGTTTGCATTAAAAACCTAGAAGCACAGCAAATGTATATTGACACATGGCGAGAACTGGCAAAAAGTGGGTTATTACAGTTTAACAAAGAATAAAAATACCTAACAATAGACTATGGCGTTACATTCCTTAAATCAATGATCGCTTCTGGCACGAAGCAGGCTGTTAGATTACATCGAAACGTGCTTTCAAGCCTGTCTACTACAGATTAGCTGTTGAATGTTCACGGCATTAATGGCCTTTTTTATCGTGTTAACAAACTCTCGCGTATTGCTCCGATAATGCCGTTAAATGCGCTCAACTCCTGCTCAATAAATACGTTAAGCCATTGATATATATAGTGGTTTACGAGCTAACTCCTGCTCAATTTCTGTCCACTTATAACGCTAACCAGTTGATATGAATATTCTTTATTGTCCTGCTTCGTTCAGAGTATGGTCACTTATTTAGTTAACCGTTTGATATTACTCGGTTTAGATGGTCACGTGGCGTTCAGTTTATTGTATAACTGACTGATATTAATATATTTATATGTTCACTTAATATTAAGTATTAACCTAGTGAGGGCTGGCCTTACCTTGTTAAGTGTTTACCTGTAGTGGATTAGACTTGATCTGGCAGCTTTCGACCCACAGCAGTCGGAGGATAAATTTTTGTATTTTACAATTGGTCTGTATATCACCCCAGTGAAATAACTCTAATTGTCATTTAAATAATTGATTAAATTATTTAAAGTTGTAACTATAGCGATAAGATAAGGAATGATAAACGGATACTTTTTCCCACTTTAATGTTCCTTACAAACCAACGGGGCTAGGTAGCACTATGATTCATAGTCAAAAAAAACTCATCCAAATCAGACTAAAAACTGTTAGGCACACAAAATGAAAATTCTATCTTACATCTGGACGGTTTTTATAAATCTAGTTGCACTAGCAATATTCTTTGGCATGTTAGAAATTGCGTCTACCTCTTTTGAAACTGTTGTTGTTTCTGGCTTAGCATTAATCTACACCGCTGTTGTTAGCTATGGCACTATTATTGTACGTACACAACTTGCTACTGCATTTACAACTTCAAACCAGTTTATATATTTAGCTAAATTACATAACGCCCCTGAAAAATCAGAAGAAATTGAAGAGTTTGAAACTGATATCAAAGAGGACTGGGGGAACTTCCAAAAAAAGAATCCCACTTACTACTTAAATATGCTTTTTGTATTGGTTATCTGGCTTGTTGCTGTAACCTCTATTGTTGGAAAGTTATAATGCCTAACAAGAAGTTTAAGATTGTTCGCGGTCGCGCACCTTACTAGTGAGATTAGCTGTTGATTATTCATGGCGTGATAATGGCCTTTTTATAGTGTTAACAAACTCTTTGTTATAAGCATCGGAAGCAATCTCTTTTTATAATGTATAGAAACGCTTTTTATAAGACCGCAAAACTATTTTTATCCGTCCATGCCAGCATCAAGCCAATGCACTTTCACCCGTTAGCTTGACCAGTTCAGCGTCAACTACGCTAATCAATCTAGCTTCTGCGATCTCCAATGCCTCTGTAATCGCTTTGTATTGCTCACGGGTACTAATTACCATTTCCATCATGTTAGTGATCTCCACGGGGCTGTCAGTCATCATCTGTTCAAGTTCTGTTCGCGACTTAGTTAATACGGATAATGCTAATTGTTTTTGCATCGCCCATGCTTGCCGTTTTCTTGCCGTTTGTTTAATTTCTGCTTTCGTCAGTATTGGTTCAAAGTCTTTTCGTTCCATTGCAGTATTCATGGTTTGTTTATCCTGTAATCATTGGTTAATTAAATGTGTATGTAGTGGTAATGTAGGTGTGTAGTAAAAACGACGGTTCTAGTTTTCGCTAAGTCATTGATTCTTCGTGCCAGAGCAGTCGTTTTTACGTCTGTAGGTATCTGTTTAAAAGCCAGAGCAGTCGTTTTTACGTCTGTGACCTATCCAGAGCAGTCGTTTTTACTACGGTAGTGTTAATTTTCATTAGACCATTTTTCCCATGTATTAGCTGGTGGCCTATCATTAAAGGGTAGCCATTCAAGCCGCCAGCTTCTGGTCTTGCTTTGGGTTCTGGTGCTAAAGAACGATTCATCTATGCAAGTAATAAACGCCCTCTCTTGAAGTGCTTTAAATGCTTTACTTGCTGTTTTATCTGAGCAAGGGATCTTATCCATTGCTTCCCTTATGCCATAGTCCACCAGCTTGTCATTCCTCCAATGAATTTGTAATAACACGATCAAATGTTTAGCCTGAGGTGTTAGGTTTTGATAGATCGGTGAAGTAATCATTCTTAACGGCAGAACGATCACGCCGCCCCGATTATCAAAAGGTAATGTATGTTTCTTCTTTCTTGCCATACATCACACCACCTTTTCAGCATAAACCCGCTTTAAAAAGGCTAACGTCCCAACTAAATCATCAAGTGGTAGTAATGCGAGTTTGTCGGGGTTTAAGCCTGTATCGGGCTGTCTAGCCGCTAACGCTTGCGCCTGTTGTAATAGTATTTGCCAGTTGTGCTGGTGGTAGGTATTATTGAATTGCATTACAAAAGCTCCTTTCGGTTTGGTCGCTGGTGGGAGTTTTCTCTTTTGCAGTTCTAATCATTGTCAGCACATCATCACGGATCTGTTGTGGTGCTACACCATCAAGCCTTAATCGTTCAATCTCAACATTTACCATCTGTTCAAGCTGTTCTACTTGGTAAAGCTGGTGGGCTGTCATCATGGCGCGCTCTGTTTTCGCTGATCCTGTAACGGCCTTAGTGATTGCCCTTTGAAAGTGTATGAATATCATGGTGCAACGTTTAGATCCTGGTATTTCTTCGGCTAGCTCTGCCTGTAATTGATAGACCTTATCATTTGCCTGTTTGGTGCTATCGCTAGTCAATACGCTTTGTTTTCGCCATTGCAGCAACTCGGCTTCTTGGCTGTTAAATAACTGGATAAAGTCAGCTTTGAATTGATCGGCTTTGTCTCCCGTGAACCCCATCACCACCAGCAAGAATTGGTCACGGTTTAATTCGTAATATTTCTGGTCTCGACCATGATTATCTAAGTAATACATCGGCTTAATTTTCAGCCGATCTCTGTTGACTAATGATGTAATTCTTTGATTAACATTTGATGGTCTTTTACCAAAATGGTCAGCAACTTGTATTGTGTTAGTTATGACTTTTTTATGCTGGTAGTCAAGCGAGACAAGATCGTATTGCAGTAATTCTGCTTTTGTTGGGAGTGTCATTTCTGAACCTCCATATTATGAGAGTGTTTAACAATGTAAGCATCAAGATCGGTTGGTCGGTATTTAATGCACCTTCCAAGCTTAATGTAGGGTACGTTAGGCCATGAACGGCAGCGCCAATTCGCAAGGGTGCGTGTAGATACGCCAAGATAGTCAGCGGCTTGTTCTGCAGATATTAAGTTTTGTTTGTTCGTCATATTTCACCTCGATGAACAAAGCGTGATTGCCTTGTTTGAGGTGAAGCGTAAAGGGTGACAATACCCTGAGGGCAATAGCCTTTACCCTAAGGGTAATCAATGATTTTACCCTTAGGGCTGGCGGTATGCGTTGCTATAGCTTATTTCTTGCCCTGAGGGCGTTTAACCTGTTCAGGTCTAAGTATCTTATCAATTGCCTTAGCTTCTGGGTCACTTAGCGAGTAGGTATCTCTTAGCCATGCTATGAGCCTAATTTGATTAGGCACGGTATCGCGGTCACTTGGATCGTAGTTTTCGCCATAATATCGGTTGATAGTTTCATACATAATTGACATTAAGCGTGTTTGATATTCAGGCTTAGAAATGACTGTTTGCTGTTCTGGTTCATCTGGAAAAAAGAATGGCGGCTTGATACTTTTTAAGGTTAACCATTCTTTGATTGCAGTTACTTTTATATTGACTTCATCTATTGGTGGTGGGCTAAACTCTTCAAGCTGTCCCAGCTCATAACCTTTGACGGTTGATTCGGAAAAAATAAGGTTATCCTTACGATCCAGTAGACCTTGATATATTGTGTAGTAACGAGTGTCGGGGGACAATACTATGTCAAGCGCTTTGTCATATTCATATTCTGTTTTCATATCTATGACTACAGCTTCACCTAATGCAGAATAAAAGCCTTTCCAGCCAATAGGCTCTTCATCTCTTATATTTGGATCACAACCTAAAGCTAAACATGATGCTTCATGAATAGTAAGCCACTCTCTTAGCCTCCAGAACTCTAAACTAGGATTTTTGGGCTGATTTTCCCTTACTGGTAGCCTGTCAGGTACAGTCAATTTTTTAGAAAAAAAGAATGAGGGTTTTAAACCTTTACTATTTAGCCACTTCCTAAATGCATTTTGTGTAATTCGATGATTCCCAATAGACCTGTTATTCTCTTCGGGTTCAATTACATTGCTTTTGTTAAAAATAGCCCCTTCTTCCTCCTCTATTCCAAACTGACTCAAATAATCCTCTATAGCTGCATATAAAGCATTATAAAGAGGCGTCCATCCAGTGGGTGGACTATGACCTTCATGCATAAGAAAGCTACTCGGCTCAATGCCAATAGCTAAACAAACGGCTTCATGAAGCGTCAGGTATTCTTGTAATTTCCATAACTGTAAATTTTCATTTGTTGCTTGCCTTTCACCCATGCGTTCGTTCCCTCGCATCGTTCAATAAAAGACCAAGCCAACCGGTGAACGTGTCCGGCTTTCGGGTTCGATGCCCTAGACTTGGCTTAACTGGTTTACTTGCTCGCGTGTAATTGTATGACGTTATCTTTTTGTGTTGCTTTTGCGTGAATGAACGCGCCTATCTTGTTTATATTCTCGCGTAGAGTGTCGGTCTCAGTCGATATATAGCTGGCGGTTATATCTTCGGTTGTTACGTGGTTCATCATGCGTTTAATCATGCTTAACGGAACGCCTACAGCCTCGCCAATAGTGGCAAAGGTTCGCCTTAAATCATGACTACTAAACTCGATACCTGTAGCCGTTACAATGGCGGCTATCTGCTTCTTGGGTACGGTCATGTGCTTGGCTGTATCTTCACCAGTAAAAACCCATTTAAAGCCGCCTGTATGCTCTTTTAACGCTTTGATATGTGGAAGCAGTGCCTTTGGTATGGGTAGCGTATGGTCGCTGTGGTTTTTAGTGTCTAATGCCGTAATTGTATTGTCTTTCATGTTCACGTTTGACCATTCAAGCGTTAAGGCTTCACTACTTCTAAATCCCATATACAAAAGCATCAGAAAATAAACTTTTGCTTTCTGGTTGGGTATCGCTTCAACTGCTTCATGCCATGCCTGTAATTGTTCAGCTAGAATGATTCGGCTTCGTCTTTTGTTTTTATGCCAAACCCTAGCACGGCTCAATACGCCAACTGGACTAGCCTCGATCATTCCTACAGCAAAGGCATAGTTCATCACCGCGCGTAATACTCTCATGCTGGCATTTGCTACGGTCGTACCAATTTGTGTGAGTTGCTTTTGCTTCTTCATCACCATGCTTTCACTAATTTTCACTATAGGCATGTTCGCCCATTCAGCTAAATCATGGCTGACCTTGTAACGATAATCTTTAACTGTGTTTGGCTTAAGGTTTCGGCTAGATAGGTATTGTTCAAGACATTGAGAAAGAGTAGTTTTCTCTGCGTCTTTTTTCCGCTTTTCAGCATTTGGATTAATGCCTTTGTTTATTTTATCAATTTCAGAAGTAGCTTCTTTACGTGCTTCTGTAACGGTTGTGGCCTTTAGTGTGACGCGTTGAGCATTACCATTCACGTACTTAATCACCACAAAAGATTTATTACCAGTGCTGCTAACACGGCAAGATAGCTTCTTCACTTCCTCGTCGTAATAATCAATACGCCCCTTCTCGGGTGCTGGTAGTGCTTTGATCTTTGCTTGTGTGAAGTTGAACCGCTTAATCATAGTAATCACCTTGTGACGAGGCTCTGACGCGCTCAGGTTTAAGGCGGGTCAATGCTGGGTCAATGTTTATCAGTGATTTTGAGTATATTCCAGTTATCTAAATATATAAAGAAGTTGATTCTTAACCGTTGGTATATATTGCTTATTGGCTTGTTATGCGTTTATTTGTGCGGGTCAATAAAACCGTAGTCCGTATAATTTGTAATCAGAGGGTCGTAAGTTCAAGTCTTATCTCCGGCTCCAACGAATTTGTAAAAATATCAAAGCCTTAGTGGATAAAACCTCTAGGGCTTTTTTATTGCCTGAAAGAATGGGGTCACCCCGGGGTCACCTGTTACACAGTTTTAGACATACGATTACTAATTAAAATATCAATGTGTCAGTTTTTTATTTTCTTTTATTACTGGAATTAGCGTTCATTAATTGCTGTTAAAGCTCCCCCACGCCTAATTCCAGATGGTGAGGCGACGAGAACGGCAGAGGAAAATGTTCATCAATACACAGAGTGGACACAGTGATGGTTGGCTTAATTCTGAGTTGAATTAATATTTCTAAGAACATAAGCAACACCCTTTAGATTCATTGGAGTGTCAACACTATTTCGTACCTAGACACATTTCAATTTGAGCCACCTCATCCAGTCTGATCTGTTCAAACTGATTGGGTGATAAATAACCGTTCGTACTATGTGGTCGGTCATGATTATAGTGACCTATAAATTCGCTAATGATCCAATGCATATTATCTGCCTCAACTTGTTTTTCAAGTTGATAGACGACTTCTGTTTTTAACGTTTTGAAAAAGCGCTCAATGACGGCGT